>Ga0065711_1032577_pt1 | contig 27068 bp, 9 predicted proteins | sample Hoacrofraction12_FD_59098 | JGI IMG/M metagenome (GOLD analysis project Ga0065711, IMG submission 59098) | Hoatzin crop microbial communities from Cojedes, Venezuela - Epithelial fraction 12 v2 (version 2) | ecosystem: Host-associated > Birds > Digestive system > Esophagus > Crop | place... | reverse complement strand
GCTCTGTTTGGCCAGGTGGGGTCAGACCCCACCCCCCGGCTGTGCCCCTTCCTGGAGTCCGGTGAAAATTAACCCTGTCCTGGCCAAACCCAGGACACCCTCCTAAAATCAGACACTTGAGCAAAGGTTTTGAAAAATGCTGCTTGTGCTTATTTTGGTGCAGTTAAAGTCAGATCTACTTCAATCATGGTTTGTTTTAAGTAGAATATCCAAAGAAATTTCTCTGTGATAAAATAGACATTGACAAATAATGGGCTATTTCTGAGTGGGAATCAATTACAGTACGAAAAGTCTGTTTAAACTATATAACTTAAAAGGTGCCCAACAGAACAGCTAGAAATAGTGCGTTTTCTTTTGAAACCAGATTATTTATCAAAGTTCCTCTGCCTGCTCTATTGCCTATTTTATTTCGTTGTATTGACAGATTCAGTGAGGACTAACGGCCAGTTTAACACTTCCTATGCTAATGATTTAAAAAAAAGACACAAAAACATCAGCGTTTTCTTTTCCATCTCCAAACTGTTATCTGTGGAAACAACACTGGAGTCTAAGAAAAGCAGTTTATAGTTTCAGCAATTTTTTAATGCAAGGAGTAGTTATTATACTGCTTGCGTTCCTTGTTTTAGACCTTGATTATTATGCATTCTTCATGGTCATCAATTCTTAAATTAGAGTATTGAGAAGAGGTAATAAAAAAATCTCTGAAGTAGAGAGTACAAAGTGAAAAGCAGCACAGTAATAACAACAAACCCCATAAATAAAGGCCCAAATATTAATAACATAAAAACTTACTGGTAATTTGGCATATAAAGAAATAAGATTTTTCTTCCTCATATTTATTCCTCAATACTATGTTATTCCTCAACACTATATTTTGTAATAAAAAGAAAAAAATAACCCTGATTACCTAAGTGTGAATATAATTGCAGTGGAATACCTTTATGAAAACAAATACAATCAATTACTTAAACCTTAATATTAAAGCCCTGGAGAGTCTACCAGAAGGTGGGTGATGGAAAAGGTAACTTATTAATCTCCTCCTTCTCCAATTATTACATACTTTCTATCACACAAACCCAAATTTTTGGACGAGATGGAGATCAGAAACTTCTGACAGTGTGACTTCATTTTAGCTCAGTTAATGTTGCCCTCTCGTGCCATGCTTCTTGTGAGGGAGAAAAGAAGTGCTGTTCTGGGAATTAAGCTATTCAGGTGTCTGTCTATTGCCATTGAAAATAATCTACACTACTTTCACAACCTCTCCGAGTCTGTGGTGTTTGAGCAGTGTAGTGACAGGTGCGAGGATTCACAGAAGAAAAACTGCAGTGCTTTGCCTGGGCACTCTACTTATGTTGACTTAATGAGAATATTCACTTTCTATCCAGTACAATAACTGCTTAGTTGTTGCCGTAGTCTTCCCCATATTAATAACATCTAGTTTGAGCTTGCTACTCATCTCATATTAGTCAACACCTGGAACAAAGCCAAATGAAGTTAACAGATTTGCTCTGGTGTAAATCCAATGTAAAAGAAATTACTTTTGCATGAAGATTGACTTGTCTTGTTTTTCAAATTTCTTTGCCCATGCATGTAAAGCAAATCACTTTATATGCAGCTCATGGATAAAAGACTATCACACAGAAATTGAAATTTACATCCAAATTCTTTTACCCAGTAGATCCTACATGTCAAAGATAAATAGTCGGTATTTCTTCCCAGATAGATCTTCTGAGTTCTGCATTCATTTATGTCTGAAATTTTATTTGCATCTACTTCTCCACATGTCAGCCTACTAGAAATTTTAGCTATACCTTTGTAACAAATGTATCACCTTATCATACAGAATTTTAGGTGACCTTCTGTGTTTTTTCCAAGCTGTGCTTTCACACTAATGCTGACATAAGAAATTGAAATAAAACAGCTGCTATAAAGTTACACCACTACAGTACTGTAACATTCCTATAAAAGAAGCAGTTACATACATTAACCAAAACTATTCAAATAAACTGTTTGAACTGATTCATTAAGATTTTAAGGCAATTGAATTAACAGTTTAAAAAAAAAAGGGAGGGGGAGGTACTACATGGACAAAGGAAGGCACATTTCATAATATTTGAGAAAGGTATATATTTTTCATGTTTTATATTTGAAATTGCTGTATTGATGGTGAAAAAATCCAACAAAAAAAATGACAACATCAAGTTGTTTGAACAATTAAAAAAAAATCAAAAAATACTATATAACAAAAAGTGACACAGTTATCAAATAATGAATTTGACAAACATTAATTCCACAAGATGGCTACATAGAAGGGACAATGGATATTTAATGATATTTAATGTGGTAAGATCGTATCTTGCTATGAAAGCGAGGAAAACAAAGGTATTCATTATGAGACCTTACCATGAAAGAATCTCAAAAGTAGAAAGTAACACACAGTTAGGAACCTAGTGCTTAAAAAATATGTCGCTAAGAAGGTCTTTATGTTCTTCTCATGGTGCTTCCTACATAAAAATGACTGAATTCAGCCCAGCGTTATGTAAACAAGAATTTAGTAACCCAGTGGATACCACATCACTGCTTTCACATCAAACATTGTCTTACCCCATATACTTGCCAGCTGTGCCCACACATAAAAGGACTGGATTTTTACTATGCATGAAAGCACTGGAATAGAAATCACACCTTAAGTCAGCCAAAATTGTACCACCTGTACCCAGCACTATGTGCACGCTCTCAGTAAAATGCAACTCCCTTTTCCAGTCCTCACAGATATTTTGAAATATTAGAATAAATACCTGGAGAGAGCTTACAATAATTAAAAAGCTCATGGTCTCATGGTCTGAGAAATGAAACAATGCAATAAAGGAAATGTTCAGGTCATTATATATTTACTCCCTGAACTGTAAAAAACAGAAGATAATGAGATATAGTCACAAGAACACTATACGCGATTAATACGGTGGGACTAATCCCCAGATGACACCTGTTACAATTTGATGGTATGTGAAGCTTCACTGATTTATGACACCTGAAGACGTTGCTTGATTTGTGTATATTTCCAAATAGAAGTTATTCCTACCAAAATGCCAACAAGATTCTGAATTTACAGGTACAGTGCTTCCAAAAATAGAGACTTATATTCATTATATTATGCATGCTTTAGAAATTTCAGATAGAAAAAGATGAGTTAACTTTAAAATTGCCATAATAATAGCAGTCTGAAGAGAGAACCTTTTTTAAAATGACTCATAGGTAACTAGGTGCAGAAACAGGCCATCAATCATATATGGCTGAAAGATACCCTAACATTTGACTTAAAGTTCCAAAATACAAATGATGCGTTTCCTAGATGAAGAATCTTTTTAAACTCAAATTAATGAGGAGACAAATACATAGCCACTACTAAATTCAGAGAGCTATAGCTGAAAATGTTTTTGACATACATAAAGTTTGATTTTTTCTAAAATAAAAAAAACCCCAAACCACAAAGGTTAGTTCAGTATCATTCTGGACAAAGGACTGACCTGCTTTTGCCTTTCCAGTAGAGCCTACCGCTTGGAAGGATTTCCCATGTCTTGTATAGCTTTTCCAATAATTTGATCTGTGAGGTCATGGGATCCAAGAAACCTGAAATAAGGTCACTTTCCATGTTCCATTTCATGACTGACTATCCGGTTCTCTTACACTCAGAAGTTATTTTGAAGCCAAGTACTGTATGAAGCATGCAGTTCCCATAGACGCTGTACCTTATGAACACGTGCATGACACGAAAAAGTAGGATAAAGCAAGGTGACCAAGAAAACAGCGTTTGTGGGAGATAAAGAACATCTAACAAAAATATTCTTGCTTGTCTGCCTGTAGCAGATCTGAAAATCAGAGAAGATATGTCATAAAATACAGAAGAAATTAAAGACTGCAAAAAAAGTTGAAAGTTGTGAGAGTAAAGAATCAAAGAGAGGAAAGAGAGAGGCAAAAGTCAAGCTTACGAGTTGAAACTTGGAACTGAAAAATCCAAATATTGCTATCCAGGTTTTAATCTCCACTAACTGGTTTTGAATACTTACCTATGTAAGACAGGTTCTACTAGACTTAAGCAGTTTTTACAGTTCTTTAAAAGATATAAAGAGAAAGCTGCTTATACCAAGTGATGCTTCTGTGCACTGTTTCCCTGATGGCAATGCCTGCTTGTGCTACTGCACTGATTGTTCACTGTTACTTTCTCATCAGCATCAGGCTCCCACCATTTTGCTTGTTCTTTCATATAGTTGCAGAAGGTCATCAACAGTACTGTGCTACATGACTGCTAGCGAGGCCTGCTTCTCATAAAGTAAAATTAAGTTATGTGTAGTCCAGATCAGTTCCTCTATTGAACTTCTGGTGCATCACCATAAAACAAACTGAAAAACCCAACTGGGCTGAGAAGAACAGCAGTGGCAGGGTAAGGGGTGGCAATGAATGACTGACAAAGGTGAGGAGACAGGTGTGAAATGCTTTAATCCAGAATCTCTCCAAAGGAAATGTTTCTGCTCTCTTAGACTGCGAGAAATGTAAATGACACAAAACCTCTGAAGCGTAAGAAAAGAAAAAGCCAGGACTGGGGAGATCAGAGGCAGAGTGCATTTGTAAACAGAAATAGTAAATTATGTGAGGACATAAAAAAAAAAAAATCAAGTGAGTGAACAACACTGTTCTCTTACAATTCTCCCACTGTGTGTGACTTGGGGAGTGCAGCAAAGTCTGTCACTACTCTGCAGAACGAGTGCGGGATGAGCAAGTACCTTATACAACTCAGAGGAGCAGAAAGCAAATTAATCTCTGGGACAAATAAAGAAATATCCACTCAAAGATCATAACCACAAAGCACGGAGCAAGCTAAGGATTATAGGGTTAGTGGCTAGAATTAGATTCAACACAATGTGTAAAGGCAATAAGGGAAGGAAAATATAATTCCAGGAAGTGATAAGAGAAATGCTGAGAAACTTAATGGATATTTTTTTCCTGACACTAAACAAGGGCACTAATGAGGCCATATCTGAAATGTCGCATCAATTTTCTGTCTGATTCATTATCCTACAGATAAACATGACTTTATGGAAAACCTACAGCTTTGGCAGACAGCTGGCTACATATATACCAGTAAAGAAAACAAGACCAGGAAATGGGCTGTAGTGCCAGCGTGTGATTATCCACACTTTAACCCTTAGCTTGCTTTCTGGCACCATAGCATCCAGGAGTTCAGCTGACTAATCAAGGCCCAGCTTGACACAGCATGGCTGCGTGACTTTGCCTCTGTTGCACTACAAAAATTGGTACAGACCTGCCAGGAAGTCCGTAAATTAAAACAAAGCAGATCAGAAAAGCAAAAATGCAGAAGTGAAATAGTTTAGGGGGTGATCCGCATTGCCTCTTCTGAGGATGCGTTCCAGCTTCCACCCATGCCAACTCATTTACTCTCTCTCAGTCTATATACATCTCTAGTTTCCTGGGCAGCCTTCTAGTCATGTACAAGTTCATTTCTGAAATCCCAAATTCCCGTGAGCCCTGTACAAACCTTGTGAACATCTCCATGGTGAGCAGGGAGTTAGCCTACATGAAGCAAAAGTGAAGTATTGTTTGAGTACCTGGCAAGCAGGTTGCGAATACATTTTCTGGCATGAATTCTTGAACTATTGGACCTTTAGTCAAAAATCAGTCATCACAAAATGTACAGATAGACTTTTAGAGTAAGAAAAGGTTTTGGATAGATACACTTTAAACAATGTATGACTATGCCATGGTCTTTGTACGGATATTCTATGCTTGTACCAGGTATAAAAAGCTTGATAGAAACTAGCTAGAAGAAACTTTGCAATCATATTGACTGAAAGACTATAAAAATATATTGTATTTAAGATTTAGACCACACAAAGAAAGGACACATAACAGTTTAAGAAGAGACTTGATAAAATATCCATTCTCTCTTCATTTTCTACACATGAATAATATTTCTTTACATCATCTTTCTGATAAAAAAACTGTTTTCAAAATGAGAAAGTCTGTGCAATAGCACTGTAATACATATCTCAAGTGGGTGACATGGACTGGACAGAGTAAAACTAAACCGCAAAAAAATTTGTTCATGGACCGTTCAACAGCAGATAGGTGTTTTTAAATGCCTTGCAAAGTTTAGGGTAGGATTAAGAAGGAAAAAAAAAAATCTGAAATTGCACTCTGGAAAGTCTGTTTAGGAATTTCTTAAACACAAAATAAAGACCAATGAAATTTGCCCCTGTGGAAACTGTTTTCATGAAGGCAGTTACTTACTCCAGGTAAATTCTATTTAAATTCCACTTAGATATGCATGAACTAATGCTCTCTATTGGGTAAGTATCATCCAAGGATGACTATAAATAAAATAAATTCTGATTAACCCATCTCCAGACTGATTAGTCTTCTATGGCTTTCTCTGACTTTACTGTTCCTATTTGGATGATCCATATCTGAACGGTATATACCACTTGTTAGCGGGAGACAAATTGAGTCTCTTCAATAAGAATATTAGCAATTTCAGAAAAAAGGGGCAGAAAAAAAGAAGAAAGGATAGCAAATGCAGAAAACATTTTCCTGCTTTAAAACATCTTAAAATAATTAGAGGAAATTTCCTTCTTTTACTATATAACAGCTCCTCCAGTAGTTTTATATCAGTCTTACTAATCCTTGACAAGATGACAAACCATGAAATTCAGTGTTATTACCATGGTAAAGCCATGAAATCCTTCATGTGTTACCATGATCTATACAAGCCAGTATATGGAAGAATTAATGAATTAATAAATTTTAGAGTAGTATGGAGTTACCTGAATCCCTGCCAGATTAGTTCCTGCAGGTATAACCAAGAGAAGACCACATTTACCCATACCATCTGCCCAGAGAGTGTGAGTTTGTCACAGGCTCCCTGCAACTACCTTTTAGCTAACTTTCTTCTATGACCTTCGATGATCATGGCAGGCAACCTGAGAGTTTCAGTCAAGCATCACCTGGTGTTCCTGGATCAGATGAACCTTTTTAAGCTCCCATCTACCTCCTTGGCCCTAATGTGTTGAACATAGCAGTATATCTGGCATAGTAATGTATCTGGCCTCTACCCACACTTTTTGTGGGTACAACTCACAAATCATCTATAAAACAAGTTCTGATAATCAGTTGCAGTGCAAATTGTACTACCTGTGGACACACTTACCCAAGGAGAACCTCAGTTTCCAATTTCCAGCCCTCTGTTTCCTGTTAGCTCCCTTGCCTTGACCTCCACAACATCAGAAGCAGTGGGGTGGTGTTGCTATATGATGACTCACTCCCAACACCTGTGCTTTTAAACAGGGTCACTTCATAGAGGTAAAGCAGTGTAGAATAGTATAATCTAGAACAAACTCACAACCTTAATTGCCTTTAAATTCTTACCTCACTTAAATTTGGTGTAAAAGGGAGAGAATCTACTCAAGAGAAAGAAAAATACATACAATTTTTAAAAGATGTGACTCCATGGGGAATATTTATATAGAAACACATTTCTAAAACAAAATATTTTGGTTGCTTTTCCTCAAGAATGAAGGACCTGGTGTCAACTTCTGTAGTTCTTTCTTCTTCACCTGAGAAATCCTACATGTTTGTTAGCTCCTGTACAAGATTTTCATTGTGACTTTAAGAAACCCTGAAAGCTTCGTGACCTTTCTGCAGAAGTTTGATTTTCACCTATGACATTCATGAGCGCTTGCAGGCCCTTGCTCTAGAAGACATAAATAAAGCTGGCCTATAGTGTTTATTAACTTTTTTCAGTTGATGAGAACAATGAATAAACCAACTGTGTACTATTTATCTTAAAGCAATAGATATCATAGGTTCTTTTTCAAGAGGAAGAGTGTTTTTTTGTCAGGTGACAGTGGTTTAGAATTTAATTCATTAATGCCTGTAAGGGGATTTGTATCTCCACTTGGAATATGCTGCAGCAGTATAAAGTATTACTACTAAGCATATTACAACAGCTACAATCACATATACATATTTAAGATCACAAACTATACCAACTGTGTATAATATTTATCCAGTAGAAATAAAAACACCACCTGGCTCTTCCTCACTGTTAAAAGAGTTGCAGAGATAGACATACCATGGGGTAGGTGACAGATTCATTTTTACAACTTTTGAATTTATTGCTTGATGTCCTTTATTCCATTAAGCAGTGGCTTAAATGTATATGATTACCACAAAGCAACCTCTGAAATAATACTATTTTAGGAAAATAGCACTGTGTCAGCCCAGAACAATACAGGAGTTTCATCACAGGCTTTTGCTGGTCTGAACTGCAATAGCAAAATTGCCCTTTAACACTGAAGTTCTGCTATGATGTGAGACTAGGTAGGTAATTCTCAGGGCTGCTTATGATTCTCTGGCAGCCTGCAACCATCTCCCTCCCTCCCTCCCTTAGTAACTACTGGCAGCCTCTCTCATTTACCTAATTCTGTTCATGACCCCAGAAGAGGTCATTAGCCCCAAACTGACCATCACCCTTTGGTCCCCTGAGATGGTACTCTTCAGCTCCCCTAAGACCTTTAAATTGGCTAGTGCTAGAAATGAGGAATCTATTATCTGCAGTGTGTGCAATTCCCTGTTTGGCAGGACAGTAAACAGGAGGTGCTCACTGCTCAATGTGTTTAGTCTGCAGTAAGAAAAGGCCCATAGGTAATAGGTTTTCCTAAAAACAAAGGGAGACAATCCTAGCTGATGCTCTGCCTTTGATTTAATTAAAATTTTGAACTAAGGTCTAGACATATCCTGACTTATTCATGTCACAGTACATGAGTGAAACTAATGTCATATTCCTGAAATTAAAATACCACAAAAATGTACCTCCTTATTTGACTCGTGTTAAAAAAAAGTTGACATAACAATTCATGACTATAAACTGGACATTTCAGTACCAACCTGCTAGTGTCAAATCTAGATCTCTCTCAGCCAGAGATGCCGGTAGTGTTGAGAATGATAGCTTTAACAGGTAAAACTAAGTATCTTAAGAAGAGAAACTTAATATCTTACAAATATGGACAGATACTTAGATTAATTTTTTTCATTGAATTTAAGAATAATAGCACAAATTCTAAACCAAGCACATATCTGCAGCTCCAAATTATTAAAATTAGTCATGAAATGCCAGATTGACTAATTTATCAGTACAACTGCTGCAGCCGTATTATAACAGCCAATGTTTTTTTTTAATGTTATTGCTGTTATAAAAATGCAAGCTACTCATTAACTGTCTGTAACTGTTTTTATGGATTTATTGCTGAATTAGGTTTATACCTTTATTTGACAGAAGTTATAGAATATAGCATATACTCCTCTCAAGTCAGCGTAAAAGTCTAAGTCTGTTTTTATGGGAGTCTATATTAAATCACAGTTCAGTGACAAAATAAAATGTCTTAACTCACTTCAGGGAGTTTTAGTATGGCCTGTTAGAGCAAGTAGCTATTTACATGTTTTCATCATTGGTGCAGACATTCTTTCTGATTAAAAAAGATATATTTTACACACTAAAGATGATTTTTCTCCCTCAAAAACCCATCTACTCCTTCTCTGTGATGCTGTGGTTAAGTAATAATGCTGAATTTATGGTATCTTCCACAGGGAAAGACAACAGGTACCATGAATGTAACACTCCCATTTCTCCTCTGGGCCAAGCAGAGAGGGAATGTTCTTTATCAGCTGACTTCTAATCCAACCTCTGACTTCAGAGGTTAACCATAACAGACAAAAGAAATATTTTTGCAAATACATATGAAAAGCAGAGAAAATCATCCAGACCACTCCCTAGAGTAGAACAAAATTATCCCTAGTTAGTTGTGCTGACTTTTTCTTGTGTGGAATTTAACTATGACTTGATAATTGAATGTCAAGCAGAATCAATAGGTAGACATTGAGCCCAATTCTGCTCATCATGCTCAACATGTACTGCTACACCTAAATAAACAGGGTGTGGATTTGACCTCCAATGATGGCACTCCTCTCCTTCTTGTGCAAATTCCCACTTGCCAAGTGGTAAGACCTTGTTACTCAATCTCTCCAAAGATCCTGCAGCTAGTTTAGTGTCAGCCCAGTATATTGCCATGGGAGAGTGGCTGGCATTTCTCACTCAGCAGACATGCCTGCAATGTGAGCACAGAAACAGAGGTCTCATAAACATTTCTAAGTCTCATGGAGTTAATCTAACCAAGGTGATATTTCTGGCTGGCAAAATAGTGTACTTCTCACATGAATTTTATTGACCCTGGCATACAGAAGGAGAAATACAGATAATAAAGTTACAGAGGATATGAAAACTATGAGGCAGAAACACACAGATTGATGACAAACTGTGGCAAGTCTTCAAAGTGCTCTGAGGTCTCTGGTGCTTAGAATGAAATCTAATTCTGCTGAGGGTACCACAAAATGCTTATGCTTCACTGCGACTGTGTTTGGAAAGCTTAAAACAGTTTCTTATGCTTCCCTTAGCATAGGCATGAATTTCCGACTTTCATGCATAGTCTAAAAAGACAATTTTTTTAAAGCTGGGTGAGAAAAAAGGACAAAATAAACCAATTTAAATAATTCTACACTTTTAAAAAAACACTGAAAGTGCTTTGAAATCTCCAGCCTAAAAGAAAAGATTTATATAAAGCCAATAGAAGTAATAAGCAGTTTCAGTGCAAAACAAATGCTAGTAGTTTTAGACACTGATCTAATATTTGGAAATAGGAATAGCTGAAAAGAGGGAAGAATGGCCACAACTAGACATTAACAAATATTTGTGGGAATAAATTTATGGGCTTACAAAAAGGGTAGCCAGGATGAAAACTCATCAGCTTTCAAACAGATTGTTTCTTAAGATTCTTCAGAGAGAGAGAGGTCCTTGGGAAGCAGAAACATTTAAAAAATTGCTGTTGGTGTGCAAAGATTAGGGCTTGCAAAGCACTAAGGAAACAAGAATGAAAAAAGTCATACATTTAACCTGAGAAACTGTAAGCAATTGAAAAGACTGAATGAGAAAGACTTGCAGGTAACAAGAATTTCAGAAGAACCCACAACAGGCTAATGATAGGCAATCTTGCCTACAATAGGACAAAATTATTTCCATTATCGTCCTACCAAACTGAGTGTTTTAAAGTGGTGTTTAACTGAAATTGTGACAGTAGGTTAGACTGTCTGTCCCCTTGGAAACCAGGTTTGAGAGCAAAGTTTTAATTAATCTGCTGGTAAAGTTTTTCTAAAAGTAAGCCAGAGCTATATAACAACAACCTGTTAGGGCCTAGGCTGTATTTTTGTCTCCATAGGGAGAGCATCCTCCAATTATGAATGCAAAGACCTGGCTGTTTTGCTCCCTTTTAAGCTGCCCTCCTGGAAGCTCCTAGTTCTCTTCACTTACAACCGTACAAAACAGGCAAGATATATTTCTTCCCCCGCTCCAGCCACTGTTCCCTCCATGCCTGCCATACTCTGTTTTCTACATCCACCCCAGGCAAAGACAAGAATGCTTAAAGAAAGGAAAGATGTTGGCCAATGCATGGGCAGCAGCGTCCCTGCGTGTGCATTGGTCTGAAGGACAGAGGTTATAACTTGCTGTCTCTCCTTCGCCCCAGGATCTGCTGTAACATAGACAGTTGTTTGTGGTCAGTGAGATCATTCCTGCACATGAATTTATTTACTGCTATGAATATTGGCAGTCATGAAAGTATGCAGGAGATGCAGAAAAAAATAGGACATGTTAGCATAGTGACTGTACAAAACAGGGTGACCCTAGTTGCTGCTGCTAAAGGGGACTAACACTTGCTGTGGTTTCATCAGTATGTTTTTTTTCACCTTCACAATCTGGTATTCAGTGTCCTTTATCATTTTATGAGGAGCCAATTGAAGCTGCAATAGATTTCAGAGCCTCAAACTGCACCATGTCAGTTATGGGTACATTTCTGAAAATAAAGTTCCAAAGGATAATTTTTTTTTTTTGTAATAATCTCAGTTTCATTAGCAACCTCTTAATTGGCACTGGTGCTTGATAATTATCAAGGCTTTTACATAGAGATGATTAAGTTTAGGCCTATACAAGGGCATTAGAAAGAAATCATACCCAGAGCTTACCTCTGTCAGAAGTGTCCTCTTACAGGGCATGGACTTGTAAGTCTATATTCTTAGGACATGATCACATCAAACTAACATTCTAATAAAATAAGATTTTAAAATTTTAAAAGGTCATGAAAAACAAACATCTTTAAAAAGAGAATAGTAGCGATTTAAAATATATGGAGCCTTCTTAGTACCCATTAGTACTCTGCAGCACAGAGGGGAAAAAATATACATACAAGAATAATTATTAAAATTAGCATACATTTTCTAATGATCGAATATCCATGAGCAAATGGTTATTCCTTAGAATTTGTTTGTTGGGACAGACATAACATATGTTTAATTTTTAAGTTATAATTTGCAGACTGGTGACAGTTTTGTATGGCATCTGCCTATCACAATTGCTCGGGTAGATAGATAAAGCTGTAGAATAACACTTCTAGTTCTTGACTGGGCAAGTGCAATTACAGAACTGACAAAAGACTGAATCGTTTGAATGGAGAAAACAGGTAAATGGCATTAGAAATAACATATATATATATCTTTCCCTTTGTAGCCCTTGTTTGAGGCAGAATTCCTTGAAAAATCAGACTATTGCAAAATTTATTGACTGCATTAAAAGTTTAAATTTACTTTTGTCTCGTCACATTCATATAAAGTAATTCTTCATGTCTGGTCTTAACTGCAACAATGAAGATAGATGCTTGTGTGATTTGTTTCATTGTCTAAAGTCTGGTATAGAGAACAAGGACTTTGGAGCCTTTGTGCCCCACATGTTTTATATTGTTTCAGTATGCACGAGTTTAAAATAACATCAGTTTTGTACGAAATTTTAAAATTTACCCTCTATGATCATATCTTTATTCAAAACCTATTGGAGAGCATATATAAACTTGGAACAAATACATCTAAATTACACGGATCTTTTTTGTGAGTACCCCCAGACAAGTTTTTATGTTAGGAGCTCAACACTGATTTATTCTTTCAGAGATACCCTTTCTGACCTGCCAGGCCCCAGAATTCTGCTTTCAAAACTCCCTCAGGATCTTTCCTACACACTTGACCCAGCTTATTTGGGAAGCCATAATCTTTTATGCTCAGCTCCTAGATCTCTTTAAGCCACAAGGGACCTCTCTGGCTATTTCATCTGTCTGCCCACATAACACAAGCACAGAAGCCTCCACCCATAATTTCTGCCTGAAGCCCACCACTTCCATCTGAATGGTAGCTTCTCTTTTATAGAAGACACCTAATCCTGAAAGCCAAAATAGACTGTAAAAGTGGGCATTTGTCAATGGTGTTTAAAGCTCTTGGCTCCCTTAAGCCTCGAGAAAATTATCTAATCAAAGGATCTCAGGACTGCAGCTGTTCTCTAGGAACAACCATATTTTCTTTCATTTACTACATAATCCAGAATTTTCTGTTCCTTCTCTCACACTGCTTCAATACTTTCCACTGGACACATTTTACTTCACCTTGCAGCAAGCAATAAACGCCTTCGTACCACCTCCATGGTGGTTTCTGCACAGTGTGGTAGGAAATAATGTACAAGAAGAACCTTCTTTCCACAACACCCCACACTTTCTCACAGGGCAGAAAGCTCCTCCTGATCTTCAAACACAACGTTTTGTGTCAGGGTGGGAAGGCGTGAATAACTGGCAGGCGTTCCCAATGTATTTATGTGGTGTATCTCCACACAGTATGCTTACAGGGCTACTTGTTCTTTTGTTAGCTGGCAGGAGCCTTTGTTTTGCCTTGTGAAGCATCCCAGAATGAGTGGAAAGAGGAATGCCTCTGGGGAAAGGGACAGAAATTGTCAGTAAGACAAATAGCTGGTTCGTCTATCCTGTCAGTAGCTGCTGTTGCAAGAGAAGCGAGGTTTTATTTTGCCATATATTGAATGCTCCAGCTATTATCCTGGATTACTTTTAGACATGTTAAGCATCATCATGGTCTTCAAAAGGATAATGACTGTCCTAAATCCTCACCTTCCTTTTCTTCCACTCAGGAGGTTATTTACATGATTATGGTATTTAACATTTGACTCAGTTATAAACTAAAGGTACGTATCCTTGTTATGTAATAGGAACAGAGAGAAAACAGAGCAGTTGAGAGAATGATTTTACAGTAGCAAGAATGAGAGCACATACAAGCCTGGTAATGTGAATCTTACCCCACAGTATGGGTTTATCTCACAGCTTTTCAACAATATCCGTCAGCCACACCTGTGACTCCACACATCATCCCTACAGACTTAAAAGGTATCAAAGTCAATATTCTGTAAGACATTTCACTTTCTTCAGTTTGCATTTCTCATTCATGTAATGCACAAATTATCCTTCTAGAAAGAGCAATTTTTGTCTATAAACTGTATTATAAATTTCACTTCTTCATTTACTAGGGTCATCTGTAATTCATAAAACAATGCAAGATTCAGCCAGGAAGAAACCCCTACTTGTACCAACCTCCTTAAAAGTACACAGCAAGCCCATATATCCAAATTCCTCATGGATAGAAGGGGTTATAAATTTGAAGACTGCATGAGTAGGAATAGCTATGAAATAGCAGACCATCAGGTAAAACAGTGAAGTGTACTTGTGATATGTTCACAAGTAGATGTGAGATTAGACATCATTAATTTATAACTGGATTTCAAAATACTTCTATGTTTTTGGCTTAAATGAGCTACATCTTTAAAGAACATGTTCATTACTAAGTGTTGAAAATCTATAGGCTACAAAAAATAGCGCCAGCTACAAAAGAAGAAACTTTATCACTAATTAAGAGAAAGGTAGGTAAACCTATAAGACTAGAACAGATGTCTATTTTATTCTATGCCTTACAAAGTTTATTTGATGAATGATAGAACTGGGAAAACCATATCTTAGTGTTTACACTGCTTGTTATAAGAGCAGCACTGATATTATCATTCCTTGCTTACAGCTGTTGATATGTTTACACAGTTCATTGTGATGTTCTGGAAAATCTCTCAAAAAAGCAAACTGAAGAACTTAAACAAACACATCGGAGTCAATAAAATTATAAGAATATTTTGTGGTTGTGTTTAGGGGGCTTAGGGTTATTTTTCTGCAGGAGAAACCGTCTGCTTTTTTGTCAGATATGTAATGAGCAGATCCACAATAAGAATAAGATTAAAATCTTTCTAGTCTAACAACTAAAGAATACCCTTGATAATAACTGAACAACTGCTAATGAATTCATTAAGATAGAACAAAGAAAATAATACCCTCATTTAGCAATTTCACACATTAATTCTGTGCCTTTTCAGTAACCTTTTAAAATGTATAAAATGAAAAGAAGCAGATCTTGAATTTTAAGCAACAGCAAAATAAACAGCCTGACACTAAAAAGTGTTAAAATACAACCTTATTCAAAGGTGCATTCAGCTAGTATCTTTGTGTGTTACTGAATAAATCAATAGTGATGGAAGAAGAGTCTCAAAAAGCCCACACTTGGCATTTGGAATACACTTTTTAAAATCCAATTTTGTATTCTAAATGTTTTGTTTAGGTCATGACACAGACAGTACCAAAGACTTTTTTAATGATGTAAGATGGAGGCCATCTTGCAGCTGTAATACAGAATCTGATGATGGTGGAGTGGGATTTCTCTGAAGGGAATCAGGCATTCTAGGCCAAATAATGCTGCATTGCCTGGATACCACTCACTCGTACAGGTTTGTCTACGTAGAGAACTACAGAATCTCATTTCACTTCATTCACATTGCGATGAGGTGTGTGTGGACAATTCTGCCCTTTGTATTACACAGCAAACTGCATTTCATGTCTACTTACTTTACCTTTTTCAAATTCTACCACACATCTACTTCATTATTGTTGCTTATAATGTAGCACTTACGAGACACAGGATCCCATTTATCTTGATTAACTAATGAAAGTGCTTTTGATTTGAAGCACCTTGATATATGCCATTTTGTTGATGTTATTATGGAAGTTCCAGTTTGTTCCTGATTATCTTGTTAGCAGCATCCAATCAGTAGACACAGTTATTTGGAATCTTTCCCCAGTGCCCAAGCAGGAAACATCAATGTCAGGACTTGCCTAAATGCAGCAGCCAGTTATTATCATGAATAAGGAATGAAACAAAATCGACTGCTTATGAACGGCATATCTGAGCAATGTATGCCAAAGTTTAGAAGGTAAATAGAAGATAAGTAGCATAATCCTGCCAAAAAATACAAGAAAATGTTTATACTTCACTTTTTACTCTAATTCATGGGCTATAAAAGGCCAGCAACCTGTTTGTACATGGGAAGCACTTCTGTTTTGGGCATATCTATTAAATACTGCAGGATCTAAAAGTGCCATTTTCCTATCAGTAAGCTGCTATTTTCCATCTCCAATAAAGATTAAGGAAAAAATATCTGAAAGTTTAGATTTAATTATGATTTAAACTCTAGGGAAAAACAAGCTGCTTCTTTTAAATGTGTTCTAATTAGGGATGACATTTTCAGTAGAATTTACAAGTGTATTTGTATATGCACACATGTATACATACAAATATACACATACTCACTCCATACACAGGTGCTGTGAAAATCACAACATGTTTTCACATAATTATAAGTTTGCACAGGTGTACATAACAGTATTATTTTCTTTGCCCAACAAAGAGTATTAAAAACATAAAGGTGTCAAGAGTCAAAGGGTGTGCCTAGTTGTCTGGTGGCCAACATACATCCATTGTTCCAGTAATTCGAAGAAAAAAAAATATCCTCCTTCCCTCCAGAAGTAGCAATACGATTGGCCTACCCTGAATGAAGAAACTTGGCAACACAAGGCATCTGCAAAGGATGTGTTTACTCTTCTGGAGGGCTACAAAGGCCAGAGAGACAGTAATTTCATCTGAATCAGCTAGGAGATGTGATCTTAGACTTGCCTTAAGTGAAGCAAGCTGTAATTTTTAAAATCTCCTCTCCCTGACTGAGGTAAGTCCTTGTGCAGAAAAAGCAATGCATAGAATTAAATGATAAACAATTTTTTGCCATAATAATGGAGATGTGTCCTTCTATGAATCCCTGCATTTTCCTATGTTGGACTGACTCTGTCATGAAGAAAGCTTATCATGGAAAAGTATGGTAAAAGTCTTTTGAAATATTTCATAATCTTAAAATGTGTTTTAGGAAAGATTACTCTGAACAACAAGTTTCTATTATCACGCTAGAGAAACCTTAACTTTTACCACGTTTGACCTTGAGATAAGCAATGTGAAAGGTGGAAAGAAGAAAAACTTACCATGAAATACTGCTTCCAGAGAAATGCAAGGTGGTTTTACTTCTGGCAGCACAATTGGAAAGCCAGACATCTTCTGCTGGCTTTGGAAAACCTCACCCAAAATGCAGATTCCTGTAAAAATAAACCAGCAGTCAGGTAAGTGAGGATAAAGACAGTGATTCCCTTATGCCACTGAATGACTTCAATACAATTTTGTAGCAAAGTGCTGCTGGTGAATCAGAGTAGTTCTATGTGTATGTACACACTGAATTTACTGGCTGAATAAAAAGTGAATAAATCATTTGAAACACCTTTTTTTCGCTTTGTATCTGTGGGAAATACCAATTTTCGCAGGACTAAAATTTTGGGTGTAAACTACCAGAATTCTTCACATAAATTATTCATACTTGATAATTTCACTGGCTCTGATACCAAGAACAAATGACACACTTTAAATACCCTGCAGCAGTAAATGAGCCAAAAGAGTGACACTTCCAGCAACAAAATCACCAGTGGTCTCCTAAAGACTGTTTGGCTAGCCCCTTTATGCTCCTCACACCAGAACATCCTCCGAGAGGGATGCCAGCTTTCACTGGGCAGGTCACCTGGTTGGAGACAAATCATTGCACCTCAGTACAACTTGTGGATTTTTTTCCACTCTGTTTTAAGCAGCCTGGTCCAGAAGGCCAGTGCTGCCATCCAACACGTGCAATGAAGCAAATGATTAAAGGATGATATGACCAGACTGAGTGATGAGTAGAGGGCAACTCATACTAATGGGCAGTATTTCACAGAATCATAGAATCATAGAATGCTTTGGGTTGGAAGGGTCCTCTAGCGGTCATCTAGTCCAACCCCCCTGCAGTGAGCAGGGACATCTTCAACTAGACCTGGTTGCTCAGAGCCCCATCCAACCTGGCCTTGAATGTTTCCAAGGATGAGGCCTTCACTGCCTCTCTGGGCAATCCATTCCCTTGTTTAACCACCCTCATGGTAAAAAATTTCTTTCTTACACCCAGTCTAAATCTACCCTCCCTTAGTTTAAAGCCAACTCCCTGTCCTATCGGAACAAGCCCTGATGAAAATATTTTCCCCATCTTTCCTATAGGCCCCTTTCAGGTACTGAAAGGCTGCTATAAAGGTCTCCCCGCAGCCTTCTCTTCTCCAGGCTGAACAGCCCCAACTCTCTCAGTCTGTCCTTGTAGCAGAGGTGCTCCAGCCCTCGGGTCATTTTTGTGGCCCTCCTCTGGACCCATTCCAACAGCTCCATGTCCTTCTTGTTCTGGGGGCTCCATAGCTGGACACAGGACTCCAGGTGGGGTCTCACTGGAGCAGAGTACAGGGGCAGAATCACTGCCCTTGTCCTACTGGCCACACTTCTCTTGATGCAGCCCAGAATATAGTTGCCCTTCTGGGCTGCGAGAGCACATTGGTGGCTCATGTCAAGCTTTTCATCCACCAGTACCACCAAGTCCTTCTCAGCAGGGGGCTGCTCTCAAGCCCTTCATCCCTCAGCCTGCATTGATAGCCAGGGTTGCCCCAACCCAGGTGCAGGACCTTGCACTTGGCCTTGTTGAACTTCACGAGGTATACACAGGCCCACTTCTTGAGCTTGTCCAGGTCCCTCTGGATGGCATCCCATCTTTCTGGTGTGTCAACTGCACCACTCAGCTTGGTGTCATCTGCAAACTTGCTGAGGGTGCATGCAATCTTGCTGTCTAGGTCATTGATGAAAATGTCAAACAGCACCAGTCCAAGTACGGAACCGTGAGGGACACCACTTGTCACTGGCATCCATTTGGACATCGAGCTGTTGCCACTACCCTCTGGCTGTGACGTTTGAACCAGTTCCTTAGCCACCAAACAGTTTACCCATCAAATCCCTATTTCTCCATTTTAGAGAGAAGGATGTTGTGAGGGATTGTGTTGAAGGCTTTACAGAACTCCAGATAGATCACATCCATAGCTCTTCGCTTATCCACTCATCTAGTCATGCCATCATAGAAAGCCGCTAGATTGGTCAGACAGAACTTGCGCTTGGTGAAGCCATGCTGGCTGTCTCAAATCACCTGCTTGTCCTCCATGTGCCTTAGCATAGCTTCTAGGAGGACCAGTTGCATGTTCATTTATGCAGATACTGGAAGCTTGTCTCTATTCCCCAGTAAACCAGAAGATATGGTTGGAAGAAGAAAGTCGAATTCTCAACACAAAGTTTCTAGAAACAGTGAAAAGGTCAGTCTTTTCTGCCACTAGCTACCTTTTTCTGTATTTCCTACAATCCTTAAGATCTCAATTCAGAAGTATCAAACATTTTCCTTATCATTTTGTACTTCCAAAAGATGAGCTTGCTATACCCCCATAAGAAATGTTTCTGCCTTGATCTCAGCGTTTGCTATCATTACTAAGGACAGAAGTGTTTCAGCTAAGAAAAGAACTGTTAGTTTGCAGCCACTCCAGTTTTGGTCAGTAAAAGGCTTTTTTACTACTATTTTCTAATGCAAGGTGTACTTCAGGTCCAGAATAGAAGCCTGTACTAGCCTCTTCATGATGACTTCTTCTGGTGAAGTAAAATCCTGAAGTCAGTAATAAAACTGGCACTTATGGGACAAAGATTTCGCTGATAATGAGTGCTGAAAGTATCATAAGTAAACACACTCTTCTAAGGTTTCCCATCAACTCATCAGCAGAGGAGGGTTAAGCAGTTCAGATAAGTATTCAAATGGTACTGGCTGCCTAGGTGGATGAAATCTGAATGTTAATTCTCTGCAGCGAAAAAAAATAACAGGTTGAGTTCATACACTTGTCTATAGATTGAATTAGGTACAATATTATGATGACACGATATACAGCAATTGAAAGTCCACTTCTGTGGGGTGCAAGGATAACAAAGGTTGATGAAGTAGCATGGTATTAAGTATTAATGAAGGTTAATAAAAATTATTCCACTATACAGATGCAAATGATAAAGAAATTTAGGTGGAACATATATTCTTCTCATTAGAGCTCATATTAATCCCTGCATTTTTTGGAAAAAAATAATAACTTTTGGATATCAATAAACTAACTATATAAAGATGAACCAGAAACAACTGTTCAGTGAACTTTCAAAGAATGCTTTGCACAGTATTTATGTTTGGCAGATCACCAGACAGCTACCACCATCAACAAACACTGAGCAACTGCCGACATCAAGCTTAAAGAATTAAACAACCCAAATACACCAAACTCTCTTCTTTGAAGGTTTTTTTAAACTTTAAATAAGTTCACTGGAAATTACAAATCCCATTTTTTTTGATCCTTTCTGTGTCATGCTCCCAGACAAATGTAAAACTCCACCTTTTAAAGGCAGGTTTACTAGCCCTGCTCTACAGAATTAGTTTCCCAAATTTCACTCTACCATGTGTCCATGCAGCAATCATGACTCTGTTTGATACTGAAGAGCCCACCTATTCCTAATTGCAATTGTGTGTCAGGGAGGCTGAACACGCTCTGTATCTCACAGCATCAGTCCTTCTCTCTCTATCTCTCTCTTTCTCACTTACTTAGCTATGTAAACTTCTTCAGTGAAGTGAATAATCTCAAACAAGAGTTAATATCCTCAGTTGCATCTGTTTGTGTATATTTATAATGTGGTGTCCTATGTTCCTCCTGCCTCAAGAAAAGAAGACAACTCTGAAAGCCCAACTGATACATAAATCTAATGTGCTGAAATGAAAGCCTGTCATGAGAGGACTCATCAAGAAAAGCTGACCCCACTGAAGTCAGTAAGAGTGTGCCCTGCGCTGCAGCAAGAAAATCACAAGTGACATTTTAGGTTTCCACGAGAAACTTTGCTTTCTGCTGATTTAAGGCTGAGTTCACCTCAAGGCAGCTCTATCTGTAGGTAAACTATCCGGTCTGATAAGGCTCCAGAAATAAAATGACTCTTGCATTACTGAAGAACCTCCTGTGTTTCTGGTTTTTCCCGTGAACTGTCAGACTGCAGTGGCAGGGCACTGTTGCTGCATTTCACGGATGAAAAGAGAGCATACAGAATTAAACTTGGCAATGCTATAGGAGGCATCTTGCGTCCTACTGATCAGACTTCAGTAAAATTACCACATCTCCATCAAATCATTCTGTGGCCTCAGTTAAAGTTAATTGCAAACCCTATCCAAGAATGCAGATTATACCCCAATGCTATCATAAAGGACTTGTACCGGCATCTAAAATTAATGGTAATATATCATGTTCAGTGCCAGAAATTTTTAATATTACCATGGTAACAGTTAGAGGCCTTCTCAGAACCACTAATCGCTACATCTACTTGGTTTATTATCTATTCTCTCAAATCTATTTTTTTTTCTTGACACATTGTTGATCCTGAGATCTGATTGAAGTACAAAAAATTCATTTCTGCATGTGCAGTCATTGAGAAGTCCCTCCTCTTATCCCAGATGAAATCTCATCTCCATATGAGTCAGTGCCAAAATTAATATTAAGTTCATTGTGACTTTGAATTTCAATGCTGGTCTAATTATGCACAGAATGATGGCCTTTCTGAAGTATGGCATCAACTACAGGGCTAAAAGTAATGACTGACCAGATTATGGCTAGGGGAAAAAATCAAAATTTAAAATGTCAGAAAGCAGACAGAGTGCTTGGGAAGTTTATTTGTTTGGTCACCATAGCCCAGAAATTATATCATCACTTATACCTTAATATTTGTTGGTTATGCTGAAAAAATGAAAACTTCTGGCTGCTTCTCAAATGAAGGGGGAATATTCCAAAATTCATTTTCAGATAATTTGATCTGGATCTCTTGGAGGTACAGAGGTTATCTAGGACTGCAAAAATCTGCACTGAAGTAATATTTGTATTAATGAGAATCAGCCCAATCCGACTGGAGAAAATAACTTTTAAAATGTGCACTGTTTTGTCCTATGCGTTTCAGTAATGGCAAAGTAACACAGAAAAACTTTCGCTTAGAAAAACAAGGTTAGAACTCATTAGCAAAATGAAACGTGTTAAGGAGCATCTCCAGAGTGTAAGCACTATATAGTCTGTATTACTAGATGCGAGAACAACTTCAGCTAAAAAAATTACTCTGTAAGATGCTGCCCCTCCAAGCAGTTCAGACGTATGAGTGTATTAGAAATTTAAGACCTGTTGGCTTCAAGCCATCTCTTATTTTCAATAAATTGTATAGAAATAGAAAACAGTTTCACCTTTCACTAACCTTCTACAATGTTTCTTGCCCTTTCTTGCAACTTCAGACAGCAAGCCTTCTGACGGCTACTGTAAATCATCCAACTTTCTGCATTCATATTCAAAAGAACTCTTAAAGTTCATGCCTTTCATCAACCACTGCATCATCGCATGTGTTATTTCAGGGACTGAGTACCCTTATGAACCAGAACATGTTACTAAAAGCCACTAGAGCATTTAAAAAGTGAGTGATTTTAAGGAAAAACATAATAAGATAGTCACTCCACAAAGGCTTTTATTCATATGATCGGGAGATTTCCTTATTTTACATGTTATTAAGGTACAGAAATCAAATTCAGTTTGAGAACAAGTTATAATGTAAGTAAAGTGATAAAGTAGTAATGAACACAAAGCATTTCCAGGCATAATATGTAATAGCATTTTATCAGGAGGTTAGACAGACCTATGGATATTATTGCAGATTATGTTCCTAACCATCATTTGTCTTCAGAAGTAGAGATGGGCTTGTTTTCATTCTGGACTCTGGTTATACTGGTTTGCTCTTTTCTTCTTTAATGTATTTTCAGTTTGTTATTGACATGCACAATGGTTATAGCAGCTCTCCTGATTTCCTGTCTAGCACTTATTTTTTTCTAGGGACTTCCAGGACAGTCATATGTTGCTTTCTGTGAACCTAAAACTTCTTAATCAGACTTATATTTAGAAAACACTTCAAGCCTCATTTATTGATTAGAATTTTCACCTTTACAACAGTGCTGTGATTTGATAAAGACAGAATATACTGGTGCAGAAATAAGAAATTAAAATCAGCCCATTAGATGCTGATAGCTGGCAAAAAGAAGTTACTTTTTATACATACCAAGTATTTAGAATCTCTCTTTCTCATTAGATGGTCATAATCCACTTGTGGTAAACTTTTTGTAACTAAAATGTCAGATAGGTAACTTTAATGTTTTGTAGCTGTGTGTTACCCACAAATGATGAAAAAAATTGATATTATTTAATCAATTGATTATTAACAAAATAATAGATGCTATGAGACAGTGTGGTTCATTGAATAGATGAGATGGGAAATGAGAGAATGACATATAAAAAAATAATGAAACATATAAAGCATCCCTCAAAGTACATGTGGAACGAAAAAGCATGATAAATAATGTTGTGTGAGAAAGCTAAGTAAATTCCAGGTAGTCACCTAAAGCTGAGAACACTGTGTTAGGCATATGAAAACAAGAAGGATGGCAAACAGAATTAAAGTTTCTGAAGTGTCTCACTTCGATGTGTCAAAGGTGCTGCTGAGGAACTAGTACTTATCTGTGATTAGAAATATGTTGGAGAAACTACAATTTCACATTGCTTTCTCCATTCCATCTTACATATTTCTGCCTGTTGCTTCATATACCTGCAGCAGACTTCCTTCTGACCTTGGAAACACTACTTAATTAAAATGTTTTAAAAAGGAGCATACAGCACTAGACACTTCAATAAGATTACCCTGCTATAGAAGTTTCTTAATTTTTCTCCCCTCACTATCATACCCAACATCCTGGCCATTCAGCAATCTAGTCCACCTCAATAGTGTGCACAGAGGTTATGAATATATATTTAATTTGATACATAAAATTCACAAAATGTCATGACTAAGCTGGCTTATGTCAAACACTGGTATAACCAGTGAGTTCTGCCTGTCTTCTTTCCAGTGGAAGGTTAGGTCTCTTCTGCTTGGCCCACATATTTACACAGTTATAAGACTTCTACCCTCCCTTCAAATTTGATAAAAACTAGCAAATAGATCTCAAAGTTTTTGGAAAGAGAGGGAAAGTTCAGGTGGATGGATGAACAGACACCCTGCCAGCACTACCACAATAAATATTACTCCTTTAGGAGATCAGCTTTAAAATACAAAAGGACACATAACATTTTAGAGGGACAAATCTCACCAGTGTTTTCCTGTGCCTGGTTTAAAGGTTGCATTGCTTACCTTGTTGAACAGATAGGGAACGTGGAGCTGAAGAGAAACAGTCCTTGTACACAGTTATCAGTCAGAATACCCTTAATGCTGAGTATGGCATTTTTTTTCTTTACGACTGCAATTTCTATTCCTGTTGGGTTAATTTGTTGTTTGGAAATGTTTTTTGCATGAATGAGCATTTTGCTAGTAGAGAATGATTGTACCCTAGAGCTCTGCCACTCTGCATTTCATCATATTATGTAACTACTTCATGTCTGTAGAAGCTATCTCCTCTTGCAGTGTGTACATACCTCTCCCCCAGAGGACACAGTATCCTCCATTGCTGGCAGCTTTTTACCCTTCGTACAGTGTTTCCTTCCCTCTTTTCCATTTAAGCTGGCCATAAGACCTACCTTTTCCTTCTAGCCTTGTTGTCCCTTCAGAAAGTGAGCAGGCCTACCTAGAAAATTTCCTTGAATTCATTTAGCAGTTTTGTTGCTTCTGCTGCCTTATTAAGAGAGAGAGATTATCTTGGCACGACAAGTATTTTGAGGACAAGAGTTGAGTCATGAAGTTAATGAGCAAAGACAGCATGAAGTCCAGCACTTATAATCAGGCACTACAAATAAAACGATGGTCATACTTCAAAACTTCCAGCAAACATAGAAAATTTTTATCTTTCCTTCTCTCAAATTTAGAAGCCATCACAGGGGAAAGGCGGGTGTAAGAAGTTAATAAAATCTACCATTCAAAAGCAAGTGGAGATACATATTCATTAAGAAAACAGCATCGCCTGAAACATTCTAGGAACTAAACTGTGATTTACTTGACAGTGCTGTCTCGAGAATACATTAAGACAGTTAATGGATGAATTTAGTTGTCTGGTTTCAGGACATTTTTAACCACTAACTAGTTGCTAACAACTCAGTGCTGGAAGAGATCACATTTCCAGTGACATAAATCAAAGCCTAGTTATGAAGAATGTCTCCAATATGCTACCCTTTCTGTGAAATCAAAATTATTACTCTGCTTTCCTTAGACTAAACCTTGATATTCAGCCACAAAATGGGAACAAAACCCAAAATTAAATTTAAAAATTTGTTGGGCTGACAACTTCCTATGCATGAGGACAACTTTGACGGACAGAATGAGAGGGAGCCCACGAGAAGTGTGACAGCACCTGGGGCTTTTGTCACAGTTAGATTTCTTTTCAGCCAAGGGGGAAGAAAATGGAAAACAAAACAATACTCATTTGTGAGTTTAATTCATGCATGCTGGTTTTTTTCTTCACAAACCGGTGTGGAGTATGGATGAGAAAAGTAATTTGCAGTAGCAGACTGGAAATATATGGCTGATACTGCCTCTTCTTCGGGACACTGGAGGCAGCAGTGCAATTTTAGATTCTCACAGGAGGAGTTAGGAAGAAAGCTGCTCACAGGTCCAGGGTTCTGGGCAATGTGAGACACAGATCTGACTCCTCCACTTGAGCTCTTTTCAGGGCATACAGCAGGGGTACAGACCAATGTTTGTCCATGCCTTTTGTTGACAGCATATGTGCTTATTTTGCTCCTCTCCCTCTACAGCTATAACTGGGTCACAGTCTGAGGAAAATGCGCTGGCGTGTGAAGACAACCACTTATATGAGATTTTGTCTATGAGGGCAAAAACCTGAGCTTTAGGTAATTCATACAGGAGGTAAAAATCACATGCTTGGTGAATAATATTTGTGAAGAACTCCAAAATTTGCTGGATGAACTGGAAATCTTGTAACACTGTCTACAAAAAAGCTCTGTTATGAGAATCGTGAAATCACAATCTTTGTGAAAACACGAGTTTACAGGGAAGGGCTTGGTAGAAGTGGAGGCAGGAATACCACAGCTGTCAAATTACATTAGGACTGTAGCTAGTCCAATAACGTGCCTGCAGGAATAATAAGTATCGGTGGCACCCCTAACTCCCCCTATAGCCATGCCTAGAAGATAGCTCTTGGCAATGTGCAAGAGTTCAAGTCTGTCCTAGGACTAAACTGTCATTATTTTTGAAGATACTCACTTGCAAAGATTCCCTCCAACAGGCTTCTCATGCCACGCCGATATTGTAGCCCGAGGGACGCTGGGCCCTCTCCTCCCCTCTCCCTCTGGGTTCCGTGCAGAAGAGATGGTCCCTCTCCACGCTCCAAGGGCAGCGCTGGGCTGTGGGGAAGCAGGGCCCAGGCAACACCTGTCCATCAGCCATACTTTTATGGAGCACTGGCAGCCCTTGTGCAGGCCAGCTGGGCCTGCCTTTCCCGCCAGCAGCGTGCCTGGAGGCTTTGCCCCCTCGCAGCCACTGCCGAGCTCAGGGGGCTGTGACACCTGCAGGGCAACGGGTCAGTGGGGGGGCACTGAGGACCCCCCTGGAACATTGTTGCCACCGTCTTGTCGAGAGGACCCCAGGCACAGGACGAGGAGGGGCCTGGAGCCCCGAGCTCCTGAGGGGAGGTGCAGGGCAGCCCCTGTGCCTGAGGGGCAGGAGAAGGGCACAGT
>Ga0065711_1032578_pt1 | contig 27070 bp, 16 predicted proteins | sample Hoacrofraction12_FD_59098 | JGI IMG/M metagenome (GOLD analysis project Ga0065711, IMG submission 59098) | Hoatzin crop microbial communities from Cojedes, Venezuela - Epithelial fraction 12 v2 (version 2) | ecosystem: Host-associated > Birds > Digestive system > Esophagus > Crop | place... | reverse complement strand
CCCCCCCCTTCTGGGTTCAGTGAAGTGAACATAAAGAAAGCAAAATTATCACATGATATTCTGTCAAGGTCAGTTTCCAGTTAGATTTCAGACTCCTTGCTCAGTGCTATCACAAATCATACTTAGTATTTCTGGTATTATTAAATAAAATTATTTACGGGTGAGATACAGTAACATCAGTAAAGAAACAAAACCCACCTGATTATTCATGGGGCAAAAGAGACTTTTGGTTAGGTTCCAGTTACTGATTTTTTTGATAACTTAAGCAAGTGCCAATATTTCTTTTAAATAAAGGGGAGTGGTTTTAGGGGTGCAAGACTTCCGAGAGGTATTTTTGAAAGTTGCAAGATTTGTTTCTGTGGTATCCCAGCTGTACAATATTTGAGAGCTGTAGAACTGTTTGATGTGAGTGTGGTGTTGGTTGTTCTGAGCTGGGGAAAGTTGTCTTCCAATTTCTACAGCGTTCTAACTACAATTTTTTTTTAATGCTACTCAACAATCTTGAAATGTTCACACAGTGGAAAAAATTGTAGTGAGAAGGCTGCAGGTTTTGAAGTATACTGATAAGTCTCTAATATCTCACACACTTGTAAAATCTATGGTGAGTGTCTTGGTAGTAATGTGAGGCACAAATGTCACTTTTTTTTGTCTTTCCCAAATATGCAGCCTTAATCACTTTGGTTTATTTAAGTTTATTCTGTTCTGTGCTCTTACTTCAGATGCTTATGTGAATGGTGTAGTAGTGCCAAACTGATTGAATAATCCGTTGTTGTGAGATGATCGCTGCATGGGCTTTTACATGGGCCTGTGGTGAGTTCTGGGTGATGGCTCATTTAACCTTAAGTACGTACCTTCAGTGATGAGTGAAACAACTCTTATTGTTGGAATTTGAATATCCAGGAATCAGTTACTGGGGCAGCTACCAAAATGTTCTTGCTCTGCTATTAGCTATGTTTTTCTGGATGCTTTAAGAATGCAACTAGGGTAACGACACACTTATGTAGTGTTTACTAGGTAGTACAAAATTTTGAAAGCGGAGTACTGGCTGAGAATCCATCTATAGCAGCTTAGTAATCTTAAGACGTAGAAATACGTAGAAGTTTGTGAGTTGTTGTGATATTGAAATCAAAACTATCTTAGGCTTTGAAGTGTTCAATAAAAATATGTAATTCTTAGTATTTTCTTTAGTCTTGGAGATTCAAAGTTAGAATAACTCTTATGTGGTCTTTTTATAAGCTGTTGAATATTGTTTGCAGAAACTTTACAGTAATTTTATGATGGTCTTCAGAGGTGTATGATAAGTTAGAAGGTAACTGATTATGACAGATGAAATAATTTAATTTTTCTGCCTTAAAAACAGCTTTTAGGTGGCAGTTGTTTCTCCTCCTCTTCCCTGGTTATTGCATCTGCCTTTAGATTAAGAGGCTGTTTTAGCTGTGGTCTCTTTTCTGATTTAGAAGGTCTTTAACATTTTGGAAAATTATATTTTTATAAATTTTTTTTTCTCCTATTTCAGAGTCGCTGGAAAGAGAATGAAATAAACATGCAGTCTTCTAAACTGGAATATATTTCATGGGTCGCAGTTAAAAGTAAAAAGAAGATGGAACGAAATGAGAGAACAGTAGTTTAACACCTGTCAAGAACTTTCCATTTTTGTGATATATACATATATAAGCTTGCAATGTAATATAACTAATGATTTATAATAATACTTTATTGATATCCCTGGAAAGACAAGTCTGTTACTATGGAACTTGCTTAATAAGAACTCTTATTATAATAACTTTTAACATTTTTTAACTATAATGGGACACATTTTTTTTTTAAAGTGTGAAAGTTAATAACTTTGTATAGCTGTATTTTAACTGAGAGCCTGATCCTAATGGATGGCTGACAGCTGCTCATGGAAAATGGACTTAAACCTATGAATGGTTACTGTTGTAGAGAGTTGAATGGAATGCCATGGCTTTAGAACAATTCTCTTAGAACCTTCTTCTTCGCCTTGCACGCATTGTATCCTTAAATATTTAAGCATAAATATTGTCGTTTATAAAGTCTAAAAAATAATGGCATGGGTGAAATTCTTAAGAAAACCTGGGGGTAACCTTGGAAAAGTTTATCAGCCTGGAAGTATACTGTCCCTGGCCCCTACAAAAGGCTTATTGAATGAACCGGGACAAAACAGCTGCTTTCTTAATAGTGCTGTTCAGGTAAGAAAAAACTTGATTTATTAAACAGCTCTGGTTTTGCAGCAGCTTAGACAGTCATTGTAGGGAAAGTGTTCTCTTGGCAATGCTGTTTTTACCATTTGTATTGCAGTACATGTATTCTACAGAAAAATACAGCACGTTTTTCAGTGGTGCTAATTTCAGTTCTCAGTTAAACTTAATGATTCCAAGTAAGACAGAGTAGTATGTCTTTTTGGAGTGGATTTTCCTTAGAAAATATAAAAAATAATTTTAAAAAAAGTGGCAATCGTAGAAAAAAGAGAACTGTGTGGAAGTAATTTTACTTAACATTTCATCTTAAGAAATTTAGAGTATTAAATATTTAATTTTGCAAAAAATTACAGCATGATATTTTGTTTGTATGCATTAAGGCTATCAAAAACTTTCCTTTTGTATTTGGAAACTTATGAGTCATACCTTTAAAACTTGCTGCTTGAATTTTAAAACTAATGTTTCTGTCAAACAACAGTTTTATTACTTGACAAAATTTACAAGACACTTTTTAATGTGGGGCAACAGAAATACTGCTTGTATTGAATAGGACACCTTTTATTAAAATTGAATTTTCTCAGAATTAGCACATGAGTCTGTGGTACTAGGGTATGCCAGAAGACACACATATAGTTGAAAGCTTTGATTCTAATCTTAGGAAAGATTTACGGAATTAGAGTAGGAGATACACTTGATACCAAAGAAATGTGTTTTAGATTTCTTTTTATTGTTTGTATGCATACAACCAACTTCTTGCATGTGTTTACCTACACACTGTTCTGTTTTACATGAGCTGTAATTGAACACGTTGGCTCTTTAGATCTCTGAAGTATAGTTTAATAGTACAGTAATATTAGCATGATTGTAAATGGAGCTCTTGCAAGCCTACTTATGACAGGGAATATGGAGATCTATTTAATTCTATGACAGAGCAGCGCTAGCCTTTCCGCATTGTCTGCAAGTCAGAGTACCAGGCACAGTTTAATTTATAGTATAGTCTTTTTAAATGTAGAAATTAACAACAAGAACAAATTTCTGGGCTGTGCAAATGAAGAGCAGAACAACATATTTTTTGTAATGCTTAGATTTTGGACCTGATCACTTTCAAATTGTACAGAATTATTTGCCAAACTGGCAGAGAGCTTTATAGATGCATAGACTTTTTAAAAAAACTGTCTTAAAAATGGTGTGGATTTAAAAATAGGAGATACGAGAGAGGTATGTACGTGGTGTGTATTTGTGTGGTATCTAAATATGTTTAAAATAAAAATGGACAATAGATTTAGTACAAAGAGTTTGCAGGATTACATTGAATGGGAACAGCATGACCTATATTCTCTTGCAGTTTTGCTGTTTTCCCTTAGGGTGCCCTAAAATTAAACCCTAAGACATTTTTAGTTACAGTTTCAGACAATCCTACTACTTCACAACCTACTGCTGTTTATCAAACAGTGGCTAAGGATTGGTGACTGCCCGTTTACAACTGATATCCCTTTCTTTTCTTTTAACCTCTGTTCAAACTTCAGAACTGAGGTTCGGACATTCCTTTTCAAATGCATCCTAATTCATTTTAGCTTCTATATTTATAGATAGGATCTCCCCCCCGTACCCGGGTTTGCAGCTGTTGTTACTGTACCTCTTGAGAACTCATTTTTGTTTTGTTTTTTTTCTTAATGATAACTTTCTGAACTACTGTGCTGATTGTGTACCTAAGACATTCAATACTGAAAGCAGTATAATGTAGCCAAGCTGACATTACCTTTATATAGAGTAGTTATGCGAAGAAAAGGTAGAAATATACCTGATTAAGCACTAGGGTTATTTTGATCTGTGGAAAACCAGATGTAGTTCAGCAATAATTGTATTAAGAGACCATAAGAATGTCATATACACTTAACCCAAATGATGGATGCATTTTACCTAGCAATTCAGTTTCCATCTTTGTTTCCTTTTTGTTTTTTTTTTGTTAATTTGAGAGAAAGCACAGGAGAGGGGGAAAGGGAAAGGGGAAGAGAGAAAGAGAAATTAAGTAAGCACCATAGCCGCCTTCCTCTTCTCTAAAGCCATAAGACGACTGTTGCATTGTCTATACATAGTTCAGCTTGCTGCTTGTTTCCTGAAAAGTATTTCAGTTCTTTTTCCACACAAAGTACATTGTTTGTCATTGTACCAAAAAGTTTAAAAAGGAGTTGTAAATTTTATGAGTGGTGAATGCGAACCTTCCACTTCCATCTACACAATTTACCAAGCTAATGGAAAAGGACCATAATTCTTGTAGCAATCTTGGTGCTCAAGTGGTACATATTATGTGAAATTAAAAAAAAAGACAATCCACTATATGTTGCTGTGTTAAACGTAGAACCTTCAGAACTCATTACTTACTTTCTGTGAAACTTTATTTTTATAGGTATTGTGGCAACTTGACATATTTCGACGAAGTTTAAGAGGTTTAACTGGACATGTATGTCAGGGAGATGCATGCATATTTTGTGCTTTAAAGGTAAATAATAATTTTTGGAATTTTGAAATTGTCTTTCAAAATGAGGTAAAAGTAACTAATATTTACTGATCTGTATCTCTACCATACATATATCTGGGTGACTCTTAAGTCATTCTTGTGCAAAGAAAATATTTAGGTTTAGGACATTTGTAGCAAGTGTTTGGAAGAGAAATATTTTCTTGTATTTAAAGAAGAAATTTTAGAGTATACAAATTTTACCACCTGCTTAAACATAAAACTTGGTCTACTAAAAGACAGTATGACTTACTTGAAAATTTCTAGCTAGCCTCTTGGAGATTTTTTTTTTTCTATTTGCATGCATATGTTTTTGTTCTTTCCTGCAGTGTTTGAATACAGTTGCTTTACAATAACTATATTACTGTCTGATATACAATAACTATATTACTGTCTGATAAGGTCTTGCGATTCTTTTTTTACTTAGTAGTTCATGGTAAGGGTGCAGAACTGAATTGTTCAAAATTGTTCAGTTTGTAAGTAATGAAAGGCAGGCAGTGGTACTGGAAAACTAATGAAAGCTGGTAACTTGTTACTATTTGAAAGTGAGATCTTCATATCTTAACTAGTGCATAAAACTTGTGCTTTAAACAGTTTTGTAACTCATCTGAGGTCTGTAAAGAAATGTTGAATTCTGTTAGGTTCTTACTGCTTTTACTGCATGATATTTTGGGAAAGCTTGTAAGCATGGTATCTCTTTCATTGGGATCAAAATTCCAATGAAAAAATATGTAGGGGTGTGTATATATGTAATTTTTTTTTTTGTTTTAATAGTATGCAGTTTCTACTCTTACTGCAGTTTGGCAGTGAAGACACTTTTGGGATTCTAATACAGGACTGTATTATGTATCGTCTAATAGACTAGTAGGTATAGTGGTATACAGAACTGGGAATCACTCATCTGGAGGGAGCTGAAAGGGACAACACTATTTGAAAATGTAGTTCATTGAGAAAGTAGTTTTTGACGATGCTAAATTATAGGCAAGGAGAAGCCAAATATTTTAGAGTTTATTTTCAGGGAGTTTCACAAACCAAACCTTGTTACTAAATGAGCGTTTTAGGCAAGAACAGTTTGCAGTGACATTTATTTAATCTTTCAGGAGGTGTGTAATCTGTGTACCATGTAGGTTTTTTCAGCCATTTTTAGTGTTTATCATGATGCAGTATGGTGCAGCTGGTTTTGAATGTGTCTGTCTTTTTTCCAAACATATTTTTTTCTAAAAGATGCCATTTTATTTCTTTGGTTAGAGTGGTTAATTTTTAAAAGCCAACAAGTTGAAGTATGTTGAGACTACACATATTCAGACTAACTTCCTGAGGCGTTTACTCCAACCTTTTTACAAGCTCTTCACTCTGCAGAACTTGTTGGAACTTTTTGTTTCACCAGTTTTTTGATGCACATCGTGTCGTCTGTGTGATGGACGCTTGATCCTGTTAGTACCTAAAGTCCAGATAATTTAGGCATACCTGTTTCTTTCAGGTCAAATCTTACGTCTATCCTGGGATGATAGATTTAGTTTCCTGGAGTTTTGTGTGTATAGGGATTCATTTTCTATCTGATGTCATAATATAAAGTAAACTTTATGGCCTTTTCCTTTTGATTTGATCCATATTACATGTGAAGTTCTGGTCATATACAGTCTTGTTCAATGCTGCACTGGAACCGCCTTTAAGAAATGAAGAGGGATTGAATGATGACAATTGCTAGAATGTATGTTACACTGCATACTCTTAATGACTAATATCGCTGAAATCGTAGTAAAAAGTAATGTAGCAGCTTCAGTGTGCTCAGAAGCATGAATAAGGTAGTGCTCATGGTGTGTTGCAATTGAACCTGTAAGCAATGAATTGTTCCGTTCTAATGGTGCACTTGTGAAGACCAGGTGCTGCTTTTTTTTTCAAGCTAAACATACCACTTGCTGTACTCTCATACCCTCTCTCTCCCTGTAGTTTCTGGGGCTCCGATACAAAGTAAGGTAGGTTTTGCATCACTTTTAGGTCACCTTCTGAAGCAATAGACTAGCTTCAGCTACTTCATAAGGCTGCTGTAATTTAGGAATTGAAATTTTCTTTATTCTTTCAAGTATCGGTTCCTGAGGGATTGATTACTCCCGTGATGCATCTTGTGCGATTTGTCTAAATGGCTTATTGTACCTGAATATTTTGCATTACCTTGGACTGTCATGTCTTCCTATTTTGATACGTTCCCAAGAATACTGGTAAGAAGTGGTATTGCTGCCTGTTGTGAAATTGGTTAGAATGCAATTAGTTATTGTTTTAACAGTACAGTTGTGATCTTTATAACTCCATGGCCAGTAGCCTAGGTACTGAACTCAAAACATTGTTGTTAACTTATTTGGAAGTATCTGTCCTCAGTCATTAATGTACACTGCTGGTTTTGCTTTTCTGTCTTTTTAGAGATACTGGATGACTGATTCTGTTTGTTCTGTGTTCAGAACCTGGGGCATTTTGATTTTCACGCAGTGCATATGCTGGATGAGGATGCATTTCACTAACTTGTTTGTGACTTGGGTTGGGTTTTTGTTTTTGTTATTTTTGGGGAGGGGTGTGTCTTGGGCAATTTTAACCCTTACTTGTTCACCAACAAGGAAGGATGTTTTATCTGTATCAGCCTCTCCTATAAACTAAAAGCATAGCAAATAAAATCTGGTTTCCTTCTGTTCAATCCATTCTCTTTTTCTTTTGGTGGTGTTCCAAGAAATAAATATGCTCTTTTCTTCTCTGAATAACACTGGGATGGGACTCTGGCTACACAGGCCACTAAAATATTTGCATAAATGCTTATCTGTGCTTTTTTTTTTTTAGCTGGACAGGTAAGGCTCTGTTCCGTACCAAAAATGACCTAGCAGCCAAAATGAGAAGTGATAAATGTTTTCAAAGCAGAGTTAACTTGTATTACCAGATCTGTTAAAAACTTAACTTTGAATGTTTACATTGAGATATTGTGTAAATTTTATCAGTAGTTCATGCTTTTTGTTATGAGAGGGAAGTTCAAATATTTGACAGACACTTACCCTGGAATGCGTCATGGTTAAAACACTACTTTCTGTTAGCACTGAAACTTTGCTTATCTGTTGTATCTTTGCCTTCTGTCAGACAGATTTATTTTTTTTTTAACTGTAGGAGGCCTACGTGAAGAATGTATATCTTTATTTGTATTTACATGGCTTCTCCTATGTTTATTTGTCTTTGTTCTTTTCATTTTTCTCTAAAGCTTGACTTAGAATTCTTGAGAGTGGAATACACCCTTTAATATCTGCAAATGTTTTCTCATTGGTTTAGCAGCTTTTAACTTCCAGTTCTTTCAAAATCAGCCTTCCTTACTTGCTAAATGACAAAGGTCACTTGCATATGTATATCTCTGCTGAAAAAGAAAAGTAGTATCCAACTGTTTCTTCTTGGGGCTGTTCAGCCTGGAGAAGAGAAGGCTCCAGGGAGACCTTATTACAGCCTTCCAGTACCTGAAGGGGGCCTACAACAAAACTGGAGTGGGGTGTTTTACAAGGACATGTACAAGGGGTAATCGCTTCAAACTGAAAGAGGGTAGGTTTAGATTAGGTATAAGAAAGAAATTCTTTACTCTGAGGGTGGTGAGGCACTGGAACAGGTTGCCCAGAGAAGCTGTGGCTGCCTCCTCACTGGAAGTGTTCAAGGCCAGACTGGACGGGGCTTTGAGCAAGCTGGTCTAGAGGAAAATGTCCCTGCTCATGGCAAGGGGTTGGAACTAGATGATCTTTAAGGTCCTTTCCAACCCAAACCATGCTACGATGCTATGAAATTAAGAAAATCAAGTGCAGTTTATTCTCATGGTCTGGAACTGCAGCTGCTGACCTGTTCTCTTGTATTGTGTGCACTGGTTCAGCAGAGAGCTGATTTAATATTAAGGATTATCAGCATTCTATCTAATTGGAGAGGTTTTTGCATATCTGTAATTTTAATAAAGATACACTCATGTCTTAAGTAGTAATGTAAATGCTACATTATTTAATGAATGATGGGTGTTAAACTAACCCAAGTGGTATTACATTGTGCCCTAAGATATACACACCATCTGTAGAGATGAGACATGTATGCATAAACTGCTATTCCAATGGCCCAGTTAAAAAACCTGCATAATTACAGACTAGGGCTTGTGTTGTTTCTGGGAGCTGAAGTCAATCACTTGCATTTTTATATACTTCTATGTTGTTTTTTTACTGGATCAAAGTTCACTTTGATAACATAACTTCTTATAATGCAATGAGTAGCAGAACACGGAACCTAAGTAACTTTAAGACAAAACAGTAATTTCTAGAGTTGCATAGATTTATAAACATTTTATATATTTGCTGTTTATGCATGCTGCATAAGAACTGATGTTTTTTTGTAGCACCACAGCATCTAGTCCAGTGGCTAATGAAGCTAAGTAATGATATTTCTTCCTAGGCAATATTTTCACAATTTCAACACAGTCGAGAAAAAGCACTCCCATCAGATAATATGAGACATGCCCTGGCAGAAAGTTTTAAGGATGAACAGCGTTTCCAGCTTGGATTCATGGATGATGCAGCAGAATGTTTTGTAAGTATTCTTTGTGATAGTTGAGTAGAATTACTTTAGTTTTGTGGATGCCAAGCTGGCCTGTTGTTTTGGTAGCTGCATGCTCGCATGTGCGATACAACTGACATACTACTGCTGACCTTCTTTATGTCAACTTAGGGGAACAGACACATGGAGTAAGTGTCTGGTAATGCGGGATGGAGTAGTCTTGCATTTGCTCCGTACTTATTCCCTACCTCTGTAGCTTAGACAGAGGGATGTGTGAAACATCATTCCTACAGGAGATCGGTGAGGTTGATGAACTCTCAGTCACTCCTGAAAGTTTTTGGATGGAGAGAAGTGTTAGCTTCTCTGGAGAAGAAGCACCTATAGATTTTAATATATAGTCTATTCCTCCAAGTATTCTCTCATCAACTACTGAAATACATTCCGTTACAACTAACCAGCTCATTACTGAAGTCTTCTGCAGAAGAGATTTCCATTTTCGTATCCAAGAGTGAGCAAATACTTGGAAAATCTTGGCTCTTGCTGCAATTACTTTCTGCTTTTATGAAGTGTCATTGAAAAACATGAGCCGTTACTGTGGCCGTAATAGATGACTCAAGATCACATAGAACACTGGTAGAGAAGCCTTTCTCAGAAGTCCTGTGTTAGACAATGAAAATTGTTCACCATAAATCGGGGGGGGTGGGGTGGTGGTGGAAATCAGTATTAACCTTCAGACACAGATTTGAGGGACAGAAAATACGGTTGCTGCTTTGATTACTTTCAGCTTTGGACATCCTTTGGAAGTATCCACAGATGAGTATGCTAGATGCATTTTCACATATGTAGGAAAATCCAGTGGAGAACTCCTGAAAGTATCTGTTTGAGATCTAGCAGTCAGGCTCATGGATTGCAATCATGAAAGCGAATCTCTCATTAGTGCTCCATCTAATCAAAATACATTTGGACGCCTGAAGTAATCAGCTATCTGAATGATCTACTTGAATAGATTCACTTCTTCCCATTACCTCTAGTATTCTTTGGCAAAAGAGCTAAAAATGGCCGTGCTGATTCAGGGGCCAGACTGATGATAATCACAGTACTTTTTTTGTTGTTTTCTTTTCTTTTTTTTTTAGGGTTGTTAAGTGAGACTTGGGATGGGATCAGGCATGTGCTATTTATGAGCTTTTCCCATGCTTCTGTCAACAGTGCTTGTTGTGTTGGCATATGTGCTAAACACGATCAGATTGACAGGCAGAGAAAAACATAAGTGTGAAGAACTACTGACACGGAGGCCTGATCCAAAAATATTTCAGTCATTGCATGCAATGACATTAATATCATGTCTTACTGTAAGAATAGCTTTTTTTAATTTTCCATGAAGATTCACTTCCTTCAAAGGAGAAGGCGTTCTGGGAGAACAGTTGGGTAACTTGTCTAATGCTGCTTTGTTAATGTTTGGAAACCTTGAGATGAAGAGAATCCCCATCCACTGGGTTGTGAATAGGGACGGAATTAAAAACACGTTAAACTTGTAGGTGGATTATTTGGAGACAAAAGTAGTACTTGGGAGTATTAAACTGTAATGTTGCTCATGTAGTCTAACTTCATCAGTTCAGTTTATATTTACATAATTATTTTTATTTAGGAAAATATCCTTGAGAGGATTCACTTTCACCTGGTGCCAAACAGTGAAACAGATATGTGCACTTCAAAATCCTGTATTTCTCATCAGAAGTTTGCTATGACACTGTATGAACAGGTCAGACCTCTATTTGATTCCTTTAAAAAATAGCTTGTTTCCACTGTGCTGAGTAAATGAAAACAAAAGTATTTTTATTTTTGTAGTGTGTATGTCGCAGTTGTGGAGCATCTTCAGACCCGTTGCCTTTTACAGAATTTGTGCGTTATATTTCTACCACAGCCTTGTGGTAAGAGCTTTTATTCTTGTATCTCATTTTTCTATATACACTCTTCCACTAATAGGCAAAGCATGCCAGAGAAATACTGGAAGTGTTAAAACTGAATGTGTATTCCTTTGTTAAAATGCGTTTTTGAAATACTGTCCAAAATGAACATTTGGATTTCAAAAGCATGATGTAGATAGCTTGACAAAAAGTATGTATTGCTACTGTTTTACCTCTGCATCTTTTCTTTTTAGTCGTAAGATATAGCTAATTGAGAGTTGACTGAAATCTCTTTAACTTTTCAGAAGGGAAATCCACAGTTACTCCCATTTATTTTTTACAGTAACGAAGTAGAAAGAATGATGGAGAGACATGAACGTCTCAAGCCAGAAATGTTTGCGGAATTGCTGCAGGCAGCAAATACTGCTGATGACTACAGAAAGTGTCCTGTAAGTAAACAAGGATGCTGCATTACTTTAAGATAAAGGGAGAACTTTTTAGGATGTTAAATTGGGCTAAATTATTCCCCTAAAAGCAGGATTACCTGTGGCCACTTCAGTGCAGTCCACCTTAGGGTAAAAAAGTCCTTAAATTTATATTTTATTGCTCCAGTTATAGATAAACGTGGGTTTGTAGGTGCAAGTGGCCTGTTTCAAAAGATATTAGGTCTGTGTTTTATTCTTCATTTCATGTTCCACGTAGAGCTAGGTGATTTTGATTAGTTGGAACAGGTGTATTTTCTCAGCGAATCTGCTTTAGTTCATATACACTGGCAGCTTGATAACATTGTCTTCTATTAGAATAATTTTGTGCTTCTGTTGACAAAAGTAGTCTCTTTTAGCTTGTTCTACTTAATTCCTCTCTTCCTTAAATGGTTCTGTGTAAATACTGTTACTTTAGGAACCATAGAAAAGTACACAAGAATTTACTTAAAGGGGGCTTACAAGAAAGATGGGGATAAACTTTTTAGCAGGGCTGCTTGTGATAGGAGAAGGGGTAATGGTTTTAAACTAAAAGAGAGTAGATTTAGACTGGTTATAAGGAAGAAATTTACAGTGAGGTTGGTGAAACTAGCACAGGTTGCCTAGAGAGGTGGTAGATGCCCCATTCCTGGAAACATTCAAGGTCAGGTTGGATGGGGCTCTGAGCCCCCTGGTCCAGTTGAAGATGTCCCTGCTCATGGCAGGAGGATTAGACTAGATGACCTTTAATGGTCCCTTCCAAACCAAACCATTCTATGATTCTATGATAGAGACCTAAGCTTAAATGTTGAAATGGAGGGGGAACAAAAAGAGAGATTGTGATGGTGACTTGGATGTTTTCAGAGATACCTGTTTTCAGGTGGTGATTGGATGTAGAAGTTTAGCTGTGGTCTTCATCAGAGTGTTTTTATGGTGAAGAATTTTATCCTTAAATTGTTAGAAACAAACACCATTATTAAATTTTCATTAAAGTTGCAGAGTTGTTTTGTTGAACTGTTTCTTGTCTGGTAACTCAACTCTGGACTTCAATTTTCTAAACATTTTTGTTTTCCCTCTCCTCGCTGTTCTTTTCCTTTTCGTAGAGTAACTGTGGTCAAAAAATAAAAATTCGTCGTGTTCTCATGAATTGTCCTGAGATTGTGACAATCGGTTTAGTCTGGGATTCGGAACACTCTGATCTGACAGAAGAAGTTATGCGGAATCTGGCCACACAACTTTATCTTCCTGGGGTATCTGACCTAAAACTTACTATTTGCTTATTCTAGAATTTCCTTTTATATGTATTTTATGTATAGGTAAATATATATAAAATATAAATACATATACACATATGTATTTTTTAAAAAGCAAGATTTAACTTCAAAGTTTGTCTACTTTTATCATTGTTTATAATGTGATACTTGATGTAGTTTCTGTGAGAGGAAAAAGTCCTGTCAGAAGTGTTGATCTTGTGCCTAAGTACGAAGATGAATGGAGATGAATTCCTAGTTGAAAATCCAGGAATATCATGTTCAGCTTGAAATTTGTGGAATTATTCCAGAGCATTATTGTTTTACCCTTTCAACTATGCAAAAATAAATGTTAAAATAGACTTAAGTGCACAAATCATTATTTATACTTATGAAAAATTATGTAATGCAACAGGATATTTAATACCAGTTGCCATGGTGAAATGCCAGTAGTAGGTCTGGAAATTGAGGCGAAATGTTTTACACATACCTTAAAATATACAAATACTTTTACAGCTGTTTTATAGGGTTACAGATGAAAATGCCAAAAACAGTGAACTTTTTCTTGTGGGAATGATTTGCTACACAAGCCGACATTATTGTGCCTTTGCCTTTCACACCAAGAGTTGCAAATGGGTGCTGTTTGATGATGCTAACGTAAAAGAGGTAAATACTGTTTTTACTGCTACCAAATTCAGTAATCTTTACATTTCTAGAATGCATTCTTCTGACACCAAACTTCAAACAAGTCAAAGAAATGTCTTTATTTTAATAAATCTTTAGTTTTATAAATCAGTTTTCACAAATGAATTTTGGAATTGACTTCACTACAATTCTGTCTTCAAATGCTGAATGTTTCAGAATGTTAATGCACTTGTCTACTGTTGAGTGTGTACTTTTTTTAATGAAGAAGACCACCTAATTACTGGCCACTGTATTCATACTTTGTTTGACATTACATGGGATTGTGAGCCCATATAATACTGGTTCTAGCTTTTTGCCTCTATTTACATAAACTCTTGCCAAAATGATGAATCTTAATGTGCCTTTGGAATTAGGCATTTGGTATCTGTTGCTTAACAAGTTATTCTTCCCATAATTGGGTTCAATGCTGTTGATTAAGTTTTTTGGTTTATTTCGGGTTTTTTTTGTTTTTTCTTAGATTGGAACAAAATGGAAAGATGTGGTCTCCAAGTGCATTCGATGTCACTTTCAGCCGTTGCTGCTATTTTATGCTAATCCAGATGGCACAGCTGTATCTCCAGAAGATGCTCCTAAACAGATTATTCACTGGTCTCAATGCAAAGTAGCAGGAGGAAGTGGGGAAGACTTGGGTAATTAAGATACACTTTTTTGATAACAGTATCTACTATATATCTGAAATGGGGATTGTAAAGGAGGAGAGAATGGATTAGCTGCTTTGTTCTTAAATACTTGTATTAATAATTATCTAAAGGGTCTGAAAAGAACAGAGATTAGTATATTTGTTTGATATTGGAACTCTTTGTTTTGTGTCTGAAAAGGGAATACAAATTGAGACCCATGGAATGGGGGAAAAAATATTTTCTGTTGTAGATTATTCATAACTGCCTTACACATAACTCTAGTTATTTCAGAAGAAATTTGTGGTGTATTTGTATATGCGGATGTTCTTATGCCTGTGTTGATACATTTAAAATACCTTTAAAAATGCGATAAAAGGAAACTTCTAAGTAAAGCTTCATACAAATACAGAGATACATTTGGAGCATGTGTGTTTATACACATACACACACACAGAGACCAGAATTCAGAACTTTGGGAAAAATCAGAAGGAGCTGCAGGAAACTTCTTTTCTCCAAGATTTACATAGCATAGGCCTCAATGTGTAATAATCTAGTCTTTTGGTTCTGTAGTTTATAATGCTGTCGTCTTTAGTTTTTTTTTTTCTTCATGTTAAACGTAACATACAGGTAAATTAAATAAAAGGCCAAATGAATTTGATGTGTACCTCCACACATAATGAGTAGCAATGGGACATGGACTGCTTCAGGGAAGAAAGAATTCAGGACCCTCTTCCAATACAGTCTACCACTATAAATATGGCAGTATATAAAATATTACAGAACCTTATTGCCTAGCATATTGAAAAGCAGTGTGGGTTTTCTGTGAGGTTTTTCTTTTGTGTTTTTTATTTTTTTTAAATCCGCAATTAAAAAGTTTTCTTATTTTTTAATTTAGATACTGGAAACTTATTAGGAAGTCTTTCATTTCTAAAGATAGATATGTTATTTGATAGGATTTGAAAAGCCTTCCGCTCCTAAATCAGACCACATGAAAGAGAATGGAATTGGAGACCCCATTAATCAAAGGAGTAATAAAAAACTTCAGCCAGATAATTCAGCATTCAGTAGAAGCCATATTCAAGCTAGTGGTGGTAGAGGACCAGGTATGTATTCCCCACCCCTCCAAAAAACCCAGATGTGTCTCATGAAATATTTCAGCTGCTAGCATGTCAGGTATGTGCTAATCTCTGGACTAGAACTATTTCTAAAGGAAGAATTCTGTCATTGGCTTGGATGAATCTTTGAATAGCAACTAATGTTTAAGTAATATGTGCTATGGCATGTTAACTTTTCTGGAGAACTGCAAATGCAAATTATTTTTTTTTTTGTTGCCCCTCATCATTCCTGCAGTAAAGTGGCTCTTGAGGCCTTGATCCATTTCTCAAGCATCATCATGCCTTCCAGTCGTAGTGTCAGTTAAAAGGCACATTGGAAACTTGAAGCTGATTGATCTTTTGGAACACATGGTGTGACTCTGTGGATCATTGGCGATCTGAGGAGCATTGTTCCCCAACAGCATTGTGATATGCAGCATTATTTGTAGTCCTGTATATTAATGGACTTTATCTTATGTTTGGAAAGAATAGTTAAGAAGTTATCTTCCCTGTTTAAAAATCCATTCTATCTGTACGTTAGGCTTCCAAGCACATCAAGCTATAAGAAGTCATATGAGGCAGTGACTTCTGCATTACTTCTCAGTGCCATTGCTCTGAACTCCCCATACTTCTCAGGCAGAGAGATGCTGCCTTGTCTTGGGATGTTTCTCCTCCGTCTCTGTTGTTGAATTCCTAGATTTTTTTAAAACTGAGAATGTTCAGCTTGGTAACTCTCTTTTTCATGGAGTGGTGACTCAAAAATGGTCAGTATTTACCTTTTCAGAGATAAAAGTATTTGTTTTCATAAACAGTGACTGTTGTTTTAATAAAAGTAAACCTTCACATTCAGACAAGATTAAACTTAGATTCCTTTTTTCAGTATAATTTGTAACATTTGATGTAAATAACATATGCTTTGAAAGTAGCTTGAGCATTCAATTTTAGTAAGTACAAGGTGCTTATAAGACATCCTTGACATAAGGCTACTTTGGTTATTTTCATTAGCTCCATTTAGGGGATTCCTTGGAGATACCTATACATTTATATCTATACTATACATCTCGTCTTAATCTGTGTTATGTAATTCATCTTTAAGTAATACTAATATTAAAAACTAAATTTTATGGTACATAAATATATTTGTATGTTTTGATGATGAATGACTTTTTAGTAGTGATCTCTGACAAAGGGTATTTCTTGCAGCTAAGTTAGGTTACAGCGATCAAAAGGACAGACTAAAGGACATATCCAGAGAGTGTGCTCAGAGAGCTGCTGATATGAAAAACTTCTCATCTTTACGAAAAGATGCAGACAGAGGACCAAGAAAAGAGTCTGGGAGACAAAGAGGTACGTTTTAAAAATATGGCCAGAGAATAAATGGATTAAATAGCTTTTAGCATCGATACTAGCTGTGCAGATTTTTTTTTTCTCCTTTTAAGAGAACACACTGTAAGGTTGGAGTTTTCGCCAGTTTTCAGTACTCTGAATTATGTACTGAATTTGTTGAGATACTTTTGTTTCTTGCACTACTGTAACAATATCAGTTAAATATTAATGAGAACTTTAATGAAGCTTTTTTCTTTTTCTTCTTGTAAGACTTGATTGGGGAAGATCGTTCCAATGTGAAGTTGGGGTCTCCTGCAGTTGGAAATGCACTTAGACCCTGTGCTGATCAGCGCATATACAGCAGCCAGGGAAAAGGCTCCTATAAGCATGATAATGCACCTCACCAAGCAAAGCTTTCTGTACAGGTGCTTGGATCAAATAAAACAGAAGCTTTTCCTGCTGGGGAGAAACCAGTGATCAGGACCCGGACAGACGGTGTCACTGGCTATGATACAGACACCAGTCAAGACTCTAGGGACAAAGGAAGTATCATTAGCAGCAGAAGCAGAAGTAAAGGTTGGAAACCTATGCGAGAGACACTAAACGTAGACAGCATTTTCAGTGAGGCTGAGAAAAAGCAGCATAGCCCAAAGCACAAGGCAAATCTGAACAGTAAATCTGTAAAGCATGAAAAGGAGCGAAGCTTTAACCATTGGCCAAAAGAGAACCAAAACCCGAAAGGTTTAATGACTATATATGAAGATGAAACCAAACAGGATACAGGAAGTCGAAGTTCACTGGATTCAGAGGGAAAAGGGAATGCTGAAAAAAGCAAAGGATTTGCAGAGAGAAAAATCCATAGTGATAACTGGCAAATTCAGAGGACAGAATCTGGATATGAAAGTAGTGATCATATCAGCAATGGATCTGCAAATCTGGACTCTCCTGTTATTGAAGGAATCAATGTAGCAGATGTGAAGAATGTTAAAGAAAGTGCTTCCTGCAGGTAATGCTAATGCTCTTAGAACTTGCACAGGTTGTGTTTAGAAAAATAAGTTGTTCTGATGTTCATATGTTGTTTCAGGAAAAAAAGAAAACCTCAGGAAAACATTGTTCGGAACTTTATACACTTGAGGTCAGGTGTGTAGAAAGCTAGCAGTGTATCTAGAAATAAGGGTGCAGACAATGAAATTGTGAAATTTACCTTCACTCTGAGGCTGCGCGCTAGTGCTGTTTGGAAGACGCTGAGCCACATTGTTACAGTGCTGAGCAAGACCTGCTGAGGGGCAGGGTGTGTTAATTTGAAGTAGTTGCTATACTTCAGTTACAAGTTTTTTTTAGACTGCGGGTAACTTGCCGTCTGTAATGGAATACAAATGTCTATATAAATCATATCTGTAAGAGTAGTACAGACAGGCCCCTCACAAGGAGATGGGAATGGTAGTAGGGTGAATCTTGTATACTGTTACTGGTCAGTGTTCTGGAATTCAGTTTTGTAGAACACCTCGGATATATATTGATCACTTGATAATTGATCTGTTTGAAGGAAATCTTTGCTGAAAAGTGTAAAATTACTAAAACTTGCCAAAAATGGGGGTTACAGTTCAAATTTTATTAAACTTAGTGGGAATTGATGTATGCTAGTAACAAATATGTTGCCCAGAGGTGTTGTGCAGTCTCTTGTATGTGGAGATGCTCATAATGCAGCAGGACGTGGCAGCTCACTGTAGTTGACCCTGCCTGAGTAAGGTGGGTTGGACTAGATGATCTGAAGAGGTCCCTTCCAACTTAGATGGTTATATGGTACTGTGAAATGTAAAGTTATCAGCCTTCCACGTGCAGTTTTCTGTATTGTGTGCCTTAAACTGTATGTGGAACATAGTTCCTACTAGAACCCTTACATTCATTCTTCTTTCAAATCTGATTTACATCCATAAAATGGAAGAGCACAGTTGTGAGACCAAGTCTGGTCATATATGATTCCTAGATTTGAGCAAACTTTTGGACATATATTTTCATGGAATGTTATTTTACGGGGGAAGAGAATAGCAAATACCAGGAAATTAAAAGGCTCTGACTTATCTAAGCAAAGATGCAAAATTTTAAAACTTATTTGAAAAAGAATTGTAGCAAGGTATCAAAACAAATTTTTTACTTAAACCCTACAAAATACTGCTTCTGTATGAATTGAAATGTCTTTGATTATTTTGGAACTGCAAGAAAGCAAAGTCAGTCATTTGCTTTGTTGTTAGTGTCCTAGGGAAATATGTATCGCTTACAGAAGCATAAAGAAGGGCATAAAAATGGCCATGCCAGGATAGGGCCAAACGTTTGACTAACAAACCTTTTCCCTCCCAACAAACTGTACAAAACCCCACTGTACAAAAACCTTATGGGCTTTTTATTGGATAGTGATATAAATATGTTTAAAGCTACTCCAAGCCATGTTTATATTTGCAGTTTTTACAGTTACCTTGAACAGTGATTCCTGTATTTACAACCATGCCTCATTTTTAAACATGCCCAAGAGGTAATGGGATGCCCAAATGCTGCATGCGTCTTATTATGAGAGAGAATGATAACTTTAATACAACTTAGTTCATTAAAATTGGCTTCCACTGTTGTTCAAGTGTTTGTCAAACAAAGAACAAAAAATCTACTTTATCAAAATACAAATGACTTTGTAGGACTTTCATAGGGGTTTTATATGACTGGTAATTGGAATTGACTAGCAATAACCCATTTGACCCCTTCTAACGGTTCAGACTTCGTGTCATACCAAAAAAAAAAAAACCACAACCAAAACAAAACAAATTAATTACTTCCAAGTTATTGTAGAAGGTGGAAAAAAATTACTTAGTGTTTTGTTTTCTGTTAGGTTCTTTCTCCATTCTTCTTGTTTCTTTCAGTATTTTTCTTGTTTTCCAGTCCTTTCAATAGCAAGTGCTGATTTTTTGGTTTGTTTTTTTGGGGTTTTTTAGTTTGTTTGGTTTGTGTTGTTTTTTGTTTTGGTTTGTGGTTTTGTTTTTTGTTTTTAAGTTGAAAACTTGCCACTGTGTATCTTCTTCCCCTGCCTTACTCTTGGAGAAGGACAAAATTGGCAGGGTGTTTGTCAGCTCCCTATCTGGATTGGTAAGGCAAGATTTGCTAAATCTGCTGATTTCCCCCCCCCCCGCCCCCTCCTCATTTTGGGTTTGCTGCTATAGTCTTCCAGTTTTCTTCCAGTTTGAGAAGTAAGTTTTTAAATGAAAATCCCTATGAATGAAAGACCAAGTTGGCAATCACAGCTTAGAATAATGATGTTTGTCATCGCAGCAAAGTATTAATAATAGCAAAATGTCAAACTACAAAAGTGGAGAAGATAGAATGTTAGCTAACAGGCTCCACATACCTAAGATACTGATGAGATTTTTTGTATTTTTACAAAACTTAAGCTTGCCATAATCTGATGCTGCTGTATGTTTAGCTTTGAAATGTTCAGGGTGTAAACTATTAGCACTGAAAAATGTATTTGTTCCAGATATAGGTGATACTCATGATAAATTGGAAACTATACGGTACCACGTGTAGTATTCTTTTTCTGCATTGAAGTGTCAGTTTTAGGCAAAACCTACAAACACGTTGAATTAGGTGACCAGTGGTATCTGTTCCATTTGAAAATCACTACAGAAAACAGGTATTCGGAACTGTCATGCTTTCTTGGTGATCTCAGTTAATAAGCACTTTCTGAAATTTTTATGAAATTTATTAGTTTATAATGAGAAAGTATGGTTGATAGTTCTTTTTCACAGGTGACATCATTTTTCTATTGTTGGTAACTTTGGGAACCAGCTGTCTTTATTAAGCAGGATGATGTGATATTAAGATCAAGAAAACTTGCTTTTTACGTGCGGCATGTTAGGCATCCTGCTGTTGTACTCCAGAGTAAGGCTGGGATGAGTGGGCATCCAATCTCCAGAATGAACTGGGAACACCAGCCTCGCAAACTGTATATTTTTTGGCTGTCTGTATTAAAGGATTCAAGTCATCCTAAATTTCTCTGCATCAGCACAGGCTGTTAAAAGCACTAAAGGGCCAACCCTACTATGTTATGTATCCTCTGTGAAGAGTGTGTGTGTGTGTATGTTAGTAAAAAATGTGACAGTGATGATAACAAGAGTCAGTTTCACATTGGCAAAGTTTTTACACATGTATGCATTCAAGGCAATAAAGTTTGTTATCATACATCAATAGTTCAAGCCTTCAGATCACATGTTTGCTTCTTTCACAGTGAACAGAACTTGTCAACCAAAAAAGCTGACAATATGTTACATTCAGTATCCCAGCAGAACAGAAACTTTTATGGTAAGAACTTTAACTTGTATATAAAGAATAAGAAGTTTTCTGAAAGTAATTTAGGGGTACCAAATTTTCAATACTACCTTACTAACATGACCCAAGAGATAGACAGATTTCTGATTAGCCTTTTGTATATTATAATTTTGCTGCACAAGTTAGTTTCATGATATTTCATAAATTTGAAAAATGTATATACAGTTTATCGTTGCCTTTTTTTCACAAGCCATAACTAAGTATTTCAAAGTTAGACAATTTGTGTATCAAGTTAGAAGAAAATTGGCATGGAATTTGTGGCTGTTCTGGCCATGATGTTAGTGGTTTTTATGTATTTTCTTCAGTAGAGAGCTCTTTTGCTGACTTGTCATGGCCTGTGTACTCTGTCTCTTTAAAACGGCATAAGAAATCTGTTTTACTGGGTTTTTTTCATCTACAGTGAGTTCCAAATTCTGTTCTTGTTCATGGTTTTAACCTTTTCAATGAGTTAAACTGATGGATAAAGATGGAAAATGTTCATATCCCTTCTTGGTACTTTTTGATGGAAGTGTGATGGAGCAGCAGTTCAATAACCATATGAACTTTTTTCAGGGGCATTTAAAGCATTCTGTTCCACAAAGCACCCTCATTTATTCAGTTTCTTGACTTTGTTGTAGAGCAAATGTACAGTGTAAATGGATTCCTAGCTATCTGCCACGATACGGGTTCCCAAATAGAGGGGTTGGGGTTTTTTGGTGCTCCACCATCATGTGAAGAAAATTATTTGTGTTATGACATAGTAGTAATAGTTCCCTATTTCTGTCCTAGGTCATGAATATGCATGGTGAGAGTTTACCTGTTCTTAGCATCTCCTTTCAGACAGGGGTAGCAGTGCTCAGCTGCGTGCCGAGTCATGTAAAAGCATGACATGTCCCCCAAACAGCTGTTTCACGTGACCTCAAGCACCAAAGTAGCAGGCTAGGTGATTTTTTTGTAGTGCTTGGATCTATTTTAAATGTGGTATTTTGGTGTGGAAAATGTATCGTTTTGCGAGGCCACAGCTTCTTTGTGCATGATTAGATAATCAGGATACAATGATTCTTCTTGCCACGGTGGTCCTCTCCTGGTGTGTTATGTTACGAGGCATTTTCTTTCTAGGTTGACAGAACAGTTTGTCCTTCCTTGTGCATGTCCTATACCACTGTGCCCTCAGAAGTGGCCAGTGGGTAACTGCTGCTCGCTGGTGTAGGTTCTCTGCACAAGAACTGAAAGCGCTGTTGTTCACCAGTATTAGTCATTTTCGCAAGGCCTGCAGTGATATGACAAGGGGTAACAGTTTTAAACTGGAAGAGGGTAGATTTAGATTCGACATAAGGAAGGAATTTTTTACAATGGGGGTGGTGACATACTGGGAACAGGTTGCCCAGAGAAGCTGTGGCTGCCCCCTCCCTGGCAGCGTTCAAGGCCAGGCTGGACAGGGCTTGAGCAACCTGGTCTAGAGGAAGGTGTCCCTGCCCCACAGCAGGGGGTTGGACTGGGATGATCTTTCAGGGACCCTTCCAACCCAAACCATTCTGTCATGGGAAGATTCTGTGATTTTTGGATGACTCTATGCTGGCATAAAACATCCAGTACAATTCATTTTCACTGGCTTTAATCAGTGCTTTCTTTTTAGTCCAATGGAAGTGATTAAACATAAATCTTCATTTCTGTTGCTTATGTTCTGCTTTGGGAACACATTTTTCACCCCACCCCCCAAAAAAGAAAAACCGTGGTAATTTTGTTCACTCCCTGTGTTTTCCCCAAAAGCATTTCCACGAGCTTTCTTGGTGGATATTAAGGAAGATTTTTTTTTTTTTTTTTTAAATGTGTGGGTGGGCTGTGGTACAATTTGTTTTTCTTCAAGATATGAAGCAGTATCATGAAGAAACACTTGTAATAAGGAAATCTACTTCCTTTTATATACTAATATGTCTGTTGGGTTTTTATAAAGTTGATAAATGCCTTGGCATATAAATATTGTAAGTCAGCAAGAGGCCAGCCAAAATCATTATCTGCTGTTGCTGGAACAATGGAATGGTGCTTGTACAAAGAGATGTAGTAAGTATTAGGCCACTTCCCCAGGAAATGTTTGATTTTTATAGATATCAGACTTCTTTTCAAAGAATGTATAGTATAGTTTCTTCTAAGACTTAAATTGGAAGGGGGAGGGGTTTGTCATACCACTTTTATCTTTTCTGTCATTATTCCAATTTATTTTTTGGTTGTAGAAAGAGAACTAGTTTGGTGTTTGTTTATTTTGACAACAAAAAAAACCCAAACCTAAAATTGATGTTGTATGGAATGCCAAGATCTTTTTTTGCATGACATTTATTCTGCTTTTGTTCTGCACTATACTATACTTCTCATACCAGTAGGGGGGAAAAAACCCACTTCAACAGCAATAAGAAAAAAAAACACCAGTGAGAAATACAAAAATTACTCTGTCAGAGTGGGTTCAAACAGTGTTTGATCTTAGTAATGAATATTCTCCTGAGAGAACGATGTACTGTACTTAAGTATACTTAAAGCTTTCAACATGGATTGTACATTTTCTTTAAAAAAAGTGTAGTGATTCCAGGTGATCTTTACAGTTATCATAAAACATTGATAATAAGATCCCATCTATTCAGTTATTCTAATTCAGTAACTAACTTCTGAATAGTTTCATAACAAAAATGTATGTATTCTGTATCATGTGCAGTTCTGACATGGGTGCATGATTTGGAAAATAATAATTTTAGTGGAAGTGATTACTACTGAAGAGATCTGAAGAATTTGAACATTTCACATGTATGTGGGGTTACAGATTTACTTAGACTCATTTTTTGAGTTGTCTAAAAGGTGTGTTAGGACACATTTAGCAAGGACAGTAGTAGTCATTTGCAGGCATCAGTTGTATTGCCTTATGTTGTATCTCTGAATATTATGAATGATACATGAATTGGTATGTAAATACCAAATGGACTCCTAGAAAGTAGTACTTAAAGAAATGACCAGTCCTTTCTGAGAGAGGAATGGGATGTAAGAAATCTTTGTTAGCCTCTCATGGCAACTTCAAACAATATCTCTGCGTGGTTTTTTGCGTGGAAAACTTCATATGGAAATAATGTTGGACTTCTGATTATGCCCACTATTTGTATAACTGTGCTTACCGGTGCCTCATTTTTAACTGGAGCTGAATGAGGTTACTGTTCAGCAGTTGAGGAATTGTGTCCCTGACTTACAAAAACAAACTTATTGTTAGAGCGTTATAAAGATAATAACATTGGATCACACAGTGGTTATGCAGCTCAAATGGCTGCTTCTTTCACTGGTAGTCAGCAGTAACTGTAGTGCTGAAGCAGATGTCCCACATGGCCAATCCCTAATTTGTGTGATCACATTTTGGCAGGAAAATATGGATATTAAGTAAGCAGATATAGTATCCTTAATTTATATTAATAAGTTAGTGTTTATGAAGTTTGAGCTTGATGAACTATGGGTGCTAATTTTTTTTTATTATAAAGAACATGTGATGTGAACAGAGTGAGGACAAAATTTCCAACCTCACATTCTTCAAGTTGAAGAAAGTTGACTATAATTCTTGGAAGCTGGAAAAGGCTATAGATTTTTTTTTTTTAATTGATTTTCAGAGCAGTCCATGTGCTAGCTACTGATAATCATTTTCAATCACAAAGGGGTTTTAGGGGCTTTCATGACAACCCTTCCAGATTCCTAAGGCATAGACGTCTTCATGAAATTGCCACTCCTGACAATTTCGATAAGACATTACTGTTGAGAGGGCTAAGGGAAAGAAAAAAAAAATTAAATCCTAGAAGCCCTGTTTTCTAGATTCCTCTCCTCCCACGCCTTCAAAGCTCAGAGCACTTCGTTCTTGAAATAACCTGTCAGTAGAATAAGCACTGTGATTAAAATTGGCCAAGTGCTACATGGCCCCGTATTTAAAATGCAGTAATAAAAGTTGGCCATTCAGTGATCTCAGAAAAGGATGTACTTGGAATCAATGCCTTAAATTAATAATTGCTTCCCTTTGAAAATAAATGCAAAGCAGTGTTTGTAATGCAACAAATCCAGAGGTTTTCCCATTAATAATTATTCAGTTCAATAGTATGAGACAACTCCAACTGAAATCTAGAATATTTCTGAAGCTCTGTTGAGTATGTAAAGAAGAATCGATACTGCCTTTGTTTATTTGTCACTTCAGAAAACCTCACAAACAAACCATAATTCTGGAAAAGAAAACTCATCTTAAGAAAACCATACATTCATAGTAATAATTTAAAATATGCAACTCTACTCAAAAAAATCTATTTGTTATCCTTATGGTGCAGTCAATCTATATGACTGTTGTGTTTGAAGAGCTGAGTAGTGAATTAAAGCATGCAGCTACTTAATTTACTTAACATGAAACAGAAACAAATTCTTTTCTGGAGTGTCTTTAAATTCTAGATTAAAGATTTTTGTTTTAAAAAAACCCAAAACATAAACTTTCAAGATTTCCTAATGTACTCAAGCAGCCCATAAAGGTTGAAATGTAAAGCACTCTCACATATGTAACTAATTTTATTAATATGAGAAGTTTTCAATTTAAAATAGAGAATGCAAAGGTTCAGGATTGGGCTTTAAAACAAAGACCTGGTAAACTTCTTGAGACGAGCAGATCAGAAAGAGGGGAGGGTAATAGTTGGTGTTCTTTGACTGTTGGTTCACTTCAGAAGTATGCACCACCCCACCCCTCAAAAAACCAGCAGTGGAACTTTATTTTCATTTTTTCCAGATGTTTAAAGCCATGGAAAAAAACCTACTAATGAATATATAAGAAATGTTTTGCAACTGAATGTTGCTCCAGAAGGACATTTTTTCTTGAATATAAGGATTTTTTTTTTCCAAAGATGGTCACTGTTTTTTAAAAATAATACTCTATTTTGGAGAAGTTATAATATGTTTACCTTCTTGACTGGGCCTATGTTGTTGTACCATGTTTCCAAAGCTTCCAGTAAGTCTGTCTGTCATTTCAACTGAATACAGAAAAATGTCTGGGCTCAGAGGGAGGAATTTGCTACAGTACTTGTTACAAAAAGTATTACAACTCTTTTTTTTTTTTTTTTTATCGGCAACTTGTACTTGTTTGTTTGTTTTTTTTTAAATCAGAAGTACAGGAAACATGCAGTTAAAACACATTAGAAAAAGGCAATTTAATTTAATGTGGGGGATTTTGTTGGTTTGGGATGGGGAGGGTGTTTCTTTCCCAGAAATTGGTCTTTGCAGATTTTTGCAAATGTTCTGTATGTGTAAATGGAGATACTGAGGAGAACTTGTCTGTCCTACCTGTTGGCTATAGAATAGCTGTTAATCTTTTGAAAATCTTGATTGGCTGTTCAGATGTGAAAATAGATGTTCATAAATCTTAAAAGCAGACTAGTTTGTACATCAGAAAGCAGTTACGTTTCATTTATTGGTTTGTATGAGCCATTGATAAGGATGTCAGCCTCCAGCTGAGCATAGCGCTTGTGTGTCCCATATTTAGGTTTGCAAAGAACGTAGAGCCAAAATTCCCAATCTAGTCTGTGTCTGGTTTTAACCATGCATGGAGATCCTGTCAGCAGAAGAGAAAATAACACATCTATTTTTAAGTTAGCTGGAATTCTGAAGGCACGAACCACCTGGTGTTGCTGAGCAGCTTTGGCTGAACGTGTGCCGTGGTCACACCAAGGAGAGGGCTTGTTAACCTTTGCTGCTGCCTCCTGCCTGGTTTGTGATGCTGCCCATACTGGATTCCTGAGGAGTTTGGCTTGCAGTAAAAAATAAAAAAATCAAAATCTCTAATCTTCACATCAGGCAGTTTGGTGAATTAAAGAGCAGTCATATGGGGGATTTATTTGCTATTTTTATGTGGACATGCTCTTGTTAAAAGTCAATATATTCAAACTCTGAAAGTTAAAAACACTAGCTTCAGACACTATTAATCTAGCAAGTTATGTAACTGATTCATTCCTAGAACAATATCCTGACGTTGGGACTGAGATTAGATACAGAATTGCAAAATATTCACAGGAAATAATGTGTCGGAGCCTG
>Ga0065711_1032579_pt1 | contig 27071 bp, 12 predicted proteins | sample Hoacrofraction12_FD_59098 | JGI IMG/M metagenome (GOLD analysis project Ga0065711, IMG submission 59098) | Hoatzin crop microbial communities from Cojedes, Venezuela - Epithelial fraction 12 v2 (version 2) | ecosystem: Host-associated > Birds > Digestive system > Esophagus > Crop | place... | reverse complement strand
CACTTACTGAGGGAGCACTCCATCCCCTCATCCAGATCATTGATAAAGATGTTAAACAAGACCGGACCCAAAACTGAGCCCTGGGGGACACCACTTGTGTCTGGCCGCCAGCTGGATTTAACTCCATTCACCACGGGACCAAATTTTTCACCTGAGGATGATCTCAGGTTTGAATAGAGTATTCTATATTAAATGTCCTTTAAATACAAATGACACAGGAAGTAAGAGTCTTCCAATATGAGAAATTAATGCATTATTTTAGTCTTAAGAATGAAGCCAAAGTTATACAGGTTTTCCTTTATGTTACTTCTTACTCCTTTCAAACAGAGCTTGCAAAAATAGCAAAGTTTTTCTTTGCCTCTCTCTCCAATATATTTTTCTTTTTTACCATCATGGGAAGCGTTTGTAAAATGCAGAGAACAAAAAAGGACTTTTAAGATGGCTATAAATCTCTGAGGACATCAGTAGAGAACTGCATGTAAAAACAGAAGTTTATACATGTTGCAGCCACAACTAACTCGTGACAGTTACTTTTTTCCCTGGTTGAGAAAATGTCAGTTCTTCTTTCAGAACTTCAGTTTTATAGTTTGGGGGATTTCTTTTTTCCACCCCCTGTCCAATTAGAACTTTTCTCCCTCAGGCACCTGTAGTTTTTGTGGGAAGAGAAGATGTAGCCATAGGCATTCCTGTTCACTGCTCAGTTAGAAAAGTTGGCCATTCTGGTATAAAGAAGCCAGTGCTTTGTGCTGTCATGTCAGTAGTATTTAACGTTGAAATGACATTCAAATTAAAATGAAATCTTATTGATGCCACACAGTGACAGGCAGTAAAAGCGAAACACATCTGTGTGGTAAAGGTAACAGACTGCAACTTTAAATAAGGAGCAATACGGTGCAGCCTGTGGGTGGTAAAGAGGCAGTCTCCCAGCAGTGTCTATCCACTTCCCTGTCACAGTCCTAACACAAGAGGAATTTTGCCAGTGGCTGTTTTCACTCATCATTTGGAGAACTGAACTTAATCTCACTTGTGTCACAAGTGCTTCCTTGCTACTCTTTAATCACCATTCCTTGAACATAGTCTCACTTTTCTTAGCTGTTGGAAAAACAAAAACGGTTCCTCCACATTTTATCACACGTCACGTACAAGTGTTTTGTAATGCTCTGAGTACTGAGTAATGCTGACTAATCTGTGATCTGTAAGGATTTCCACAGATCACAGAGTACTCAGCACTATACTGTACTTCCACAGTGATCACTCATAACTAGAGGATGGGAAACACTGGAACAAGTTGTCATGTTTTCCATCCCTGGAAACATTCAAGGTCAGGTTGAATGGGGCTCTGAGCAACCTGATCTAGTTGAAGATGTCCCTGTTCACTGCAGGGGGGCTGGAATAGATGACCTCTAAAGGTCCCTGCCAATCCCAACTATTCTATGATTTGATGATTCTATGATATTCATGGTGCCTGAAGATGGATGTCTATATTAATGATACCATCCACCCGTGTACTCAGAAAGTATCCTGGGGTTGTGATGTGTAAGAAACATTACCACTATGCAGAACTGCTCTTTGGACTCTTCTCAGACCTGAGGGCTTTTACCAAGTTCTTGCGCTGCCGCTTAGCTGTCTGAGATAGCATGAAGTTGCTCTCTGTCCTTATCCAGACATATACTTTTTTAGGAGCAGCGTATATAGCTCTCTGTGGCAGTTTCACGGTTCCTCAGCCTTGTGCAGAATGTAATACAAGCAGAAGCTTCACTTATCTCCACAATAAGCCTTGGAGTCCATTGTCATGAGTCAGCGGAAGGGTCCATCTGCTCCAGGAATACTGACACATATTACCTGTAGTAACATGCCTGGCTGCACTGGGCCACTCAGCAGTATGTTCTGCCTCACAACAGACTCCTGGGTGCTTCAGAAACATGCAGAACTAGTTACACACCTTATAAAGTCTGAAAATCATAGTGAGATTTATGGTACACTCTGTGGCTATATTTTAACTTTCTGAAGGGCTTTCACTCACCTATTCCTGATTTGCTGCTATAGATTAAAAGTCTATAGTTCTTCAACAAGAGGAACAAACACAAGTTCTGTTTGTTCCTCAACACTTCACTTCTATTTGTATCCTCCATTTCCCTATGATGTGAAAATACAGATTTACCTGCACTTCTGTGCTGAGATGGAAATGAAGGCTGAAAATTTTATCACTAAGGACTATTCTCTTTGAGAGTGAATGTTATATAAACTCAGATCTTAACGTTAACTTCCACCAATTTTGAATCCATGACCATTTCTTCGACTGAAAGCAGAATTCTGGGTGGCTATCGTTTCTGCCAGAAGAGTGGGCAAGATTCAGGCCCTTGAGCTGTGCTTGCATCAAATTCTATCTAGTGTTCCTAAAAGAAAACAGATTTAGGATTGTTCATGGATAGATTATCTTTTTTTAACATAGGTTTAATATTTTTATTTGCATTTATCATCTTCTATATTTAACATATATGGTTAGCAGTTTTACAGTATTCTTTTTATTGGTCTCAAGATATACTTTTCAGTTTAAGAAAAGTTTTGAAATACATTTCTAAGACATGATACATTGGTTTGGCATTCATACTGTTCTGTTATTGCTAAAGACTTAGTTCTAATTTTCAGTTTAAGTGCTGTGTTATAAATATTCTCTACCCCTACATCTTTCAAGAGATAGTGAAAGTTAGTGTTTGGAAGGTGAATCTGAATTAGCATAATCTAAATTTATATAAATGGTTTAAACCTGGAAATTAATTTAAGAGAATCCTGAACTGAAATTTAATTTAGTTCATTTCCTATTCTACAGTAATTGAAAATGTTAGAAGAACGTCAGTGAAAACAACGTTGTGAAACTGCAAACTCAGTCAATTATCCTAGCATACAAACAAACACAAATTCAGAAATATAGTGGCTTTGCCTCAGGCTGTGTAATGTCAGTTGAGCAGAACAATGCAGTAATGAAAAGAAGCTCCTGCAGTTTCCTTTCAGTAACTAATTGGTATAGGAGATCTGTTCCAAAGAGAATCTTCACACACTGCATTAAAAATATAAAGCAAAATTAAAAGAAAGTAAACAAAAGGCAAAAATCATTAAATGAGTATGTCAGCCTATACATATATATATTCACAGGTCATTTTAAGAGCAGTATGACTATGTCACTAACCCCAAATTAGTGTAAGCTTTATTGCATGTGTAGAAAAAACTGTTCTAAAGGAAAGTCAAATTTGTAAAATTGAGAAGTAAAAAGTAATGAATGCCAAAAGAAAGGTTTGTTACCAATTGTAATTCGGTTCACTTGTGTACAGGAATTATGGTATCCTGCTTAATAACATGATCACATTATAGTCTCTTCATCCAGCCACATTCTCAAAGCTGTGCTTCTCCTATGCACTGAACGGTATGTCTGTTCAGGGCAACATGATAAGGGAAGATTTTTTTAAAATCTCATTTTGTGAAAATCAAAAGGTTTCGCGAGATTAGGATGAATTTGCATTCAGTTTTACAGCATTGAAAAAGAAATCCTGAATAAGGCATTCAGGATTTTTAGTGCAGAAGGCTTTGCCAAGGTTTTCCATTGTGGTGAATTTCATAACATCAGTGGTTTTTTTTTCTTTTGTTTTGTGTCATCTGTTCAGAGTGAAACTGAACTTCAGTTTCATAAAGTAATTCGTTAAATATTTCCTCTGTATGGGTCTACCTCACAGAATAAGGAACATATCAAATTATACAGTCTAAAAATAATTTGGATAAAATTAGGATTTAAGGAATTGCTGTTTAAAATCCAAAAGACCCAACGGTTACCTGTTCCTCTGTTCATACATGATATAGTAGCTTGTTTGCTTGTGATGCATTTTCCTGCAACCAAAGTTCCTGGTGCCCCAATATTAAAAAAGAAGACCCTTATGTTATTAGTAAATGAGCAGAAAACATGAAAATCTCTTTTGCAAACAGAAGATATTCAGAGAATTTAGATGAAATTAACAGAATTTCAACATTTTTAATATTTTTGGTAAAGAAACAAAATAAGGTATCATATTATGATTTTTTTTGAATACAAAAAACTGAAGATGAATCCAGAAAGCTAATAATTTAAAAACCAAAAAAAAACCCCCAAAATTCCCAGAAGTTGGTATGAACTTAAAATATATTGGTCATATAATTATCTGTATAATTAAGGCTGTTTTCCACTTTTCATTCAAAGACGTTTCTAATCGTCTATGAAACTGCTGAATTTAACATTGATAAACAGAGTAGGAGCCAAATAACTTTTCTAAGACAGAAACGATGAAAACCATTTTATTTAGTGAATATAAGCATTGTATTAACCTTTTATTGGAAAAGCTATAATATCACATGCTGTGGAGATTAAAATGCTGGCAAGTTGATATATGTGCCACAGTTTGACATTCTGCCCACCTCAGGAAAATGTTCCTAAATTTGTGAAGAAATCCCAAATCTTTAGATAGCTAGATTTAATGTGAGCAAGTCCTACCCTGTGAATGAGCCCTCCATAATAGTTTTTCTTTAATGAGCACTCTCAGTCCTGGATTAGGATCGAGGTGAACAGTTTGTCCATCTGTACTGGGTTTGGTTGGGATGGAGTTAGTTTTCTTCAGCTCGTACTGATTGATGCTTGTGCAGTGTCAGGACCTGCCCTGTTACTCTGCCACCACAGCAGGTAGGCTCGGGGTGGGCAAGAGAATGGGAGGTGACAGAGCTGAGACAGCTGACCTGCATTGAACAGTGAGATATTCCGTACCATGTGATGTCACACTTATCAATAAAACTGAGGGGAAGCTTTTCTGAGGTAGCCATTGCTTGGGCACCAACTGAGCAGCGATATACTGGTGATAAGCTATTCCTTTTGCATCACTTGTTCAGTTCTGGTGTTTTGTTTCCATTTTCTTTTCTTTCACTTACTAAGCTGTCTTTATCTTGACCCATTAATTGTCTTGCTTTTGTCTTTCTGATTCTCTCCGTTTTACTGGGGGGGAGTGAGAGCAACTGGGTGGGAGCTTACCTGCCAGCTGGGGTCAACCCACCAGGCATCCTGTGTTCTCAGTCTCGTGGGTAGCCCAAGAAAGCGAGCATAGTGCTGTTTGGTTGCAATACTAAGGAAATAAAAGCCAGACTTGGGGAGGAGGGAAGAAGAGAGAAGGAAGGGAATAGATGAGCACTTCTCATGTTTCTGTGTCTTCAGCTTAGAATAAGGGAAACTGCAGTACAAACCCAAGGAGACTTAAGAAGTTCAGCAGGCAAGAACTGCACCACGGGGTATCCGGAAAGATGATGTTTGAAACAAAAATTCTAGGATACATATGTAAGAGAGGAGAAGAGCAAGACAAGCTCTCCAAGAACCATTGGAAGCATATAGAGGACTGAGACTGCATTGGTAAGAAGAAGTTTGCAAGAATGAAACTGGGAAGAGGAGAAATCACAAGATAGAACAGTAGTGGCATGCTGTGGTAGAACTACAGGCTGAATAGTCCAAAATTATTAAATTGTGTTCTCCAAAAACACTTGGAATGAGAGACAGGCTTCTGTTTGAATTGAATGTGTGTATTGCAAATATACATGTAGAAGATGAATAACTTTTTAAAAAAAAATATTTCAGTGTTTCCAACAATTACATATTTTATCATCCTTGAATCACTGAACTATCCCACTGTGCATGGGGTTAGAAAGAAGAAAGAAGGAAGATGTTAACTATTTCTCATTTTCAATTAAAGAAAAAAAGATTTAATATGAGATATTAGAACATGTGTAAAAAGTAATTTGTTAAGGTTATTTTAACTTGGTTCTGATAATTGCCGATTATAACCTGTTGAAAGACTCCTGGCTTTTCTGTGTGTGGGTCAGAGATTCTCATCCGATCGAAAGCACTTAGGTTATCCTGTTATAATTCAAATCTATCATCAAGAAAAGAGCTGCATTTTAAAATCTCCTGTTACAAAGTTTAAAATGCAGTTATGCTTTGAAGGTGAGAAAGAGAGGGGCTAGCAGAGATTGCTATAGATGTCCATATGCATGTGTTGTTTTACATTTACATTGAGATTATGAATTTAGAATATGAAAGTAAGATTTTTCAGTGATGCAAGTTCAGGTAGGCTTCTTAAGTGTATTTGTTTCTCATCTGCTCATATATGCATCCTAGCAGTAGTATGTGATTGAAATCTGCAAGCAGATTTCTGTAAATTCATAATCTCAGAAGTGCTGGCCTAAATATTATCTTACTTTAATATTAAAGAGGTGATCATATTTGAGGCCTTAGTGGGAAAACAATTTCAGTGAATTCATCAATGCAATGGTTTGGAAGTACAGAACTTCTTTACCTTCTTTGCAACCTCAACCTTAACTTTTTCTCTCATACTTTAAAAAAAAATCTGTTTCTATTAAGCCTTACAGACTTTGCCATTATATGTATGTGCAGTTGGATTTACTTAGTTTTAGCTGGGACTTGTTCCAAAAGTTTGCACATTTCCTTTGCTTTTCACAGAAAGGCCTGTGTTGGTTTGCAGTGAATAATTTCCTCTTCAAGTTTTATGCTCACTACTTTTCCAAGTGAGCAGAAAGTAGTGTTACTGATAATTTCTTCCCACTGCTGTAGTTACCAGAATTTTTGCACAAGCAAAAAATCCTCTCTGAAAGTTTAGGATACTTGCACAGAATTGCCAATATCATATTGTTCTTTACCCTGGCCTTCTCACCTAGTTTGGCTTCACGTTGGACAAAAAATTGTTATTTCCAGTTTAGGATTATTTGCTCAACACTCTTTGTTTTGGGAAAGAGAAGCTGCAGCTAATGGGTATGAGACAAGGGCAAAAACTGTCATTATTGTCCAACTAATTGTCCTATTGATGAGCAGTTCCTTAATTCAGGTAGATCATCTGTGCTTAGAAACCTAAGATGATGGACTAAGCTTTCTTGCAAGATCCTTCTTGCTGCAATTCAAATGTAAGATCTTTAAGGTGCCTTATTGTTGATTTGCTAACTGTGAAATTTATGAAAGTATAAATTATAACAGTCTAATTATATAATTTAAGCAACACAAATGTAAAGATATTGCTCTGTTCCATACTTCTTATACTGTTATATAAAAGTAAATCCATCTATAGGTTTGTTTTTAATGTTAGAGATTTATGTATGCCCCTGAGATCAAGATTTGGTCTTAGCTTTCTTCTGCCTCACTTTTTCCTTTTTGACAACTGCTGAAAGTTCTCTTCTAAAGTATCTCATGTAAAATACACTGCATAACCATTTTTTTTATTATTGTTTTGAGATTAGAGTTTATGAAAGCGTAATAATTTTCGGGAAAAAAAAATCCAGTATTCATTTGTAAGGATTTTAACATTTCAGATGCAGGAATATGGCTTTTTTCTCCCCTCTTTTCATTATATGAGTGAATTGTTTAAGTTTCAGCAGATTAAGGTTATTGGAGTAGAATCTAGTCGTTTTTTATAACTGAAGATTAGCAATAAATAGGGAACATTTTTCAGTCATCAAAACTATGTTTCTAATTATTTTAAAATGTAAGAAAGTTATTTAAGAACATAATTAAGATTATTCCTTCAAAAGTTTATGCATAGTATTAAAATCACCCTGTCAAGACTATGTGTATATGATGTATCAGCAGAATTAGGGCTGCGTGTAGAGAGCGGACTATTTGGAAGAATGCTAGTTAAGGAGAAGGAATGCTATAAACTTATTTATTTCCATATCTTCTGCTTCCATAAACTTCCTAGGTGGGGAAAGTTGCCTAAGACAGAGCGATGAAAGGTAGACAAGATCTATGGGTTTCTCATTAGCGAAGTTGTTCACCACAATGTGTTTGGAACTTGATTTTCAAAAGTGTTGGGCATCAATACCCCTAGCCAGAATAACAGGTGCTGTGTGCGCGCTGTTCCCCTGTCAGTGTGTGAAAGAATGAGCACAGCTGCAGATGATGGGGGTCTTCAACTTTCAGTCTTGTCTGTGCCATACTGGTTTTTATAAGTTTGTACACATCTTTTTCTATATTTCAGTCTGTCCTTTATGTTCACGGTGGCTTGATTACTCTAAGAGCAAGTATTCTAGAAAAGACTGTGAGGAAAAGAATACATTTGTAATCAGTGAGGCATTTGGTAGGTGCTAAGCCAAAGTACCTTGCACTAAATAACACAAGAAAAAAATGTATGTGCTCATGTTATTTCTTCGCCTTTTCACCCCCCCCCAAAAAAAAAATTCAGACCAGTGCTCTTCTCACAAGTAACCTACAGAATATTTTGAAGTACTGACTGTGTCAGTCATTTCCCCACTGATTATAAAGGCAGCTTAGACATGGACAGTTCCTGAAAATATCTCTGTATAGACACTTGACGTTAGAGGTCTTAACTCACATGGAATCTCACCTTCAATCCCTGCTTCTCTTATATTGTGTATAAATTACAATTAATTATTCATTTCCATGGTGATTGAGAAGTTCACTAGTATGCTTTCTATGGATGCACAGTAATCATCTTGACGTAGGCACATGTATTTGCATGCCTATATCTTGCAAGTGTTGGTATTTATAAAAAGTATTTTCTTTTGATAAAATCATGACATACAAAAACTGTCTTCTGCCACCTGTTCATGAATATTCAAATTGTTTCTTAAATGTATATTTTTTTTTCTTTCTTATGTGTGGATGTTCTAGCTGAAAAGGGGAGAACAGAAATTTTGAATAGGACATATGGACAGAAAGAATCTGGTTTGAAATTGGTGAGGAAAGGCCATAATGGTGTTTCCTTTATTCTCTTTCAGATGATCTGTGTTAGGATGCAAAATATTAAATCATCAAGATATAAAAATATTTCAGCCCTTCTTACAAAAAATTTACACATCCAAGAGAAAGAGGTCTGGGGCTAATTTTATCCTGGTGCATACAACCCGTGCTCATTTGTTATCCTAGACTCTTTGAAAGTTCATGCAAGTTTCTGATACCTCACTATAGCCACATTATCTAAATACTATTCTCTCTATAGACTTTTCTATCATTCTATTTAGGTAGAGATTTTGTAATTGGCATGTTTTCCAGCACTTAATATAGACTTTTTTTCCTCTACATCTGTAGGTTTCAACAGCACATAAATGATTCCAATACAGAATGAAAATGCCAAGAATGCTCATTTTGAATTGCATTCATTTAATTAAATAGATTATGTTATGGATGTTTAAGATGCAACAACTGCAGAATGAGCATTTGTTGACATTTACATGCATTTAGAAATCCGTTATAGACTCAGAACATTAACTCAAGTACCATTTCATACTTTTAATTACTCTTTGGTAGTTCAAAAATTGTTCTGTGTAAAACATATAGATTATGTTTATGAGCTTAAATTACTTGAGATTTAGATAAAACTAAGAGAGTTCTTAACATTTCTGATGTTTTTACATTACCTTACATTTTTAGTAATAAAACATCTGATAATATTTCTATGCATGTACTGAAATAGGATTTGTACATGTGTTTGCCCTTCTTTTTTGGAGTCATCCCAAGTTATTTTACCATACCACTTTCTAGAAGGTGAAGATAGATTATAAATAATTTGTGAGCTCTGTCTTCCACGACAAGTAGAAATGAAAGACAACGTTACCTTTTCATTGAGCAAGACCCACCCAGTCTCTGTACTCCAGGGATGCGCTTAGCGTACTCCACCCACTAATGGACATAAATTCTAGTCCAAAGTAAAACCACTTTAGAGCAGATAGTGTGGACATCGTGTCCTCAGCTTCATTGTTTCACTGCCCAGATTTGCTTCTACTGTACTGCGGTGCTCACTAATGCAGATAGAACCACGGTACCCATTATAATTAAACTGACTTGAAAGAAGTTGTAATTAATAGTCTACATACATTACAGACATGTCAATAATTTTTACCCTGACAAGTGGCATTTCTACATTCCTGATTATTTATATCAGATATGACAGAACAGATCAGATTTGATAAACAGTGTCAGGAGGTGGTAGCAAATCATTAAGACGTTTTCTGACTGGTTTGGTTTTAATTTAAATGGCTTTTCTCCATTCATTGTTCTGATAATCCTGTAATGAAACTCAGGAATAAGATAATTGGCAGCAATTTACCAGTACAATAATCTTTCTCAGCAGTAAGAATATTGGCAGAATTTCTCTGACTGCTGACTTGTTTCAATGTCAGGCAAACTCTAGTCCTGTGATTGTATGGAGCTCACGATCACATTTCCCCACTGTGAAAGTTCATAGCGTCTACTTTACCACTGAAGTTCTGTTGCAACATTTCAGCAATGACATTTCACAACAACATGGACCTTTATGACAAATTACACTGGATGTACAAAGGCATCAGGGAAAAAGGGAATTAAAAGTTCAGGTTTTTGTCTATGATGGTAAGGGGAAGAAATTGGATAAGAAGAGCTGGAAAGGCAGCTTGCCTGCAAACACACAGGGCAAGATCCTGCTATATTAGCACATGATTAGCAGCCCCACTTGCATGTGAAATACCCCAATTTTTAATAGGCCTACTGAAAAGCAGTAATAGTCTTACTTGTGGAAAAGTGTAGTGAAGGTGTGGCCACAAATTATGTACTGTCATTCTTACTTTTTCTCTAGAGTATTCAGACTGGCATTTTAAAAATCTGGTGTAAAAGCCAGTAATTAGTTTGTTGGGTGTCCATACAGGGGATACTCTATTTTTCAGATACAAAAAATGATAAAACTTTTTATAATACTTTTTATTTTGTCATGCTGAATGTTTGTATCTAATGTTTTTTTCTAGGCATAATATTGTAAAAACTGAGACTACCACCAGACTTTTACTGAATTAACAATCATTGGAAGAAATTAAAATCAATATTAGTTTTACAAGGTGGTCTTCTTACAAGAAATACCTGAATAATCTAAACAAAGTAGCAAATACTGAAGGGTTTAGTGTCTCAAGTATATTTATATTTAGGTTTTATATTTTTGCTTCCAGTTAGATATTTTTATTTGCCTGTTATTTTTTCTGTATTGTGTGCAAAATAGGAAATTGAATTCTGATACCCAAGACAGAGAGTTATGTTCTCTACAATCATCTTATCTAATACTTTATCTCAAATAAATACTTGATTAGGTTTGATTTTAAATAGATGAACAGAAAATCTTAGCTACTCTATTGATATAAATGCTCCCACAAAGTCTGTAAAAAAAGAATTAAAAAAGCATTATATTTCTGTAAGTGACTTCATGTCCTCTGACACATGTATAGGCTGAGAAATTCCTATATGTACTGCTGTGTACTCAGACACAGTGTCTCTACCAAAGTTAGTTTTTCCTACCTGTATCTTGCAGAGATATTTTGTCATTTACAGATACAGACATAGTTCAGTGAGTATTTGTAGAGTATGGGGCTCTTGAAGAAGCAGGCAATTCACCTTGGGATAGTGCTATTGACAGGTGAAAAAGCCTTTCCACATTTGGAGAATGATGACTCAAGAAGGACTGTAAAAATATGCTAGATTTAAAGACACATCATCTACATTTATGATGTTTATGTTAAAAGAGTAAATGGACAAAACGATTAGATTTCATGTGATGGATCTAGACCAGTCTGAGGTGGAGGAGAGAGGGAGCCAGGAAGTAATTAATTGATTTATTCTCCTGTTATTGAAACGTTGTTATTTCAATTTTATGTTATATACAGAAGTTCTAGGTAAATGCTGTTTATTTATTTATTTTTAAATTGTTAGTATTTTGATTCTTTATAAACATGCACACATCTACACACATTTTATGTAACGAAAATCAATATATTTTAACATGTAGATGCTTTAATATATATATACTACATATTTAGCAATATAACAATTAATTTCAGAATGATATTATTCAAAATAATGCCAAAGGCTAGTAAATTATTTTATAGGTTGGATATTTTAGGCTTAAAATAAACAAAGGCCAACAATTTTTTTTGTTTTGGCTCTTCCTGAATGCCAAATCTCAATCTACATTTTTAGTTGTGTCTTCAGAGAAATTGGTTTTAGAACAAAGACTTTCTGTAAGAACCCAATAAGTTTTTATATGAACAAGGAATACAAAGTTCATTTAATTTAATGATTAATTTCATATCTTTGTATCAGATTCTATTTAATTCATTTGTAGTATTAGGATGTAGAAGTAAAGTGAACTTCAGCCTGTGATCTGTGGGGGCTCTTGGATTTCTGCTGAAGAGTCTGAAAATTTAATCAAGAAAAGCAAGCTTATTTTCAGTAGACAGACTTTGATGGTACTGTATCTCACTTTGGAGTACTTCTAGCAGTCTACAAAGTGAAGGAGGTGGAAAACCTCAATGTAGGTGGATACTTAAAGGTATAAATGTTGTATAATAATGATGTGAACTAGTAATAAGCTCAAGGAAAAACAGAAAAATCTTTTATGATACTCAGTCCAATTTCAAAGCAAGAATAAAGAAAGTGCAGGCAGGCTATGGTAGGCTTCTGTCAAACTGCTAAAGCCTGTGGCAGGATCTGCTTAGTTCTTCATATCAATGAAGTTTCAGGAGTCCTCAGGGATCATTATTGCAGAGGAGGAGAAAATGGAATAGTGTATTCTCCATGTATACTCTGCAAACAGATTGTAAAAAAAAAACACACAACCCATGATTCTGCAACATTCAGGAAGCCCTTTTTCTGATGAATGAGGAGATCTAATGCCTTTTATAGGCACATCGTCCTAACAGAAGCAGCACTGCAAAAAGGATAGAAGAGAAGAAGATTCTCTGGCACTGCATTGTATATATTTACACACTTGTGCAAAGCTGAATGCCAAGTGGAATATAAGAAGTGATAGCAAGTCAGAACAATAATTTTATCCTAGTCTTGACATCTTCTGAAGTGAAGATGGCTATATAGTAGACTAGAAGGGCTTATTTGTCCAAAAGTTTGTTTAATTTCACCCAAATTTACCTGTTGGGATAGTACCTCTCCCTGACAACCTTTTCTTCTTTGTGTGGTAGAAGGTAGCAGAGAAGCAAACTCTTGTGTAGCTTTCTATCAATATATCAGTCTTATTTCACCACACACAAATAGATTCTTTAATCAGGGAAGTTTCATCTGTGAATCACATGCCACTGCCAGTGATTACCAAGTGTTGCACTTACTAAAGGATGGGAAAGTATCTAAAAGCAGGTGGCAGAGAAACAGTGTTACGCTGGCTCATGCTGTCAAATTATCATTAAAATATCATCGCATTATCTATCAAACAACTTACAGTTTCAGGGTTTTAAATAAATGTCTTTACGTGATTAATAAGGACATTAAAATAGCAGAATATAGCTATTCCTTGTGAAGTTTGGCTCATCTGAATGAGCTAATCATATTGGGTCTTTTTGTACTGAATGAAGAGAAAAAGACCTTTTCAGAATTGCACAGTTCATCCAATCTATTTGAGGTATTTACTTTAGGATGAGATTAATCACACCCCGTAAGTAACTATTAACTCGAGAAGATGGACAACTAGTTTAGATATGGCTAGTTATACAATCGATGCTGAGATCTAGTTAAAATGAATGCTACCCCTTTCATCTGGAAACTGAGCATGTTTACTTGTTTCTTTTTTGTCAACAAAGTAAAATTGCAGCGGTGTGCAAATATTCACATAGACACAATCTTTTAGCAAGGGAATGATGATAAATATCTGTAATCCATTTGTACTGCGTGTGATTACGCATACTCCTGACACATAGGCTACACCTCTGTTAGTAAAATAAACATTGTCAGGGCATGAGTATGAGTGTGGGAAAGTGATTGTCTAGACTGCTGAAGAGTAAATGCTAGCATGCTTCTAGCTTGAGTTGCCTAGCACTCTCCCAAACAGCCTCAGGTGTAATGTAGTAGAGACAGTGCAAGCTGAATTCCCAGGAAGTGGCTTGGGGACAGCCATGCTGTTTTGAAGGGTGACTGAGTTTAAGAGTGCATGGCTGTGGTCAGAGCTTTCTCATTGGTCTTGGGGCTTGACGTTTCTTAAGATATTAGCACAGATAGAGATGCAGTTTCTATGTGATAGTAGAGTATTCCTTTTTGTGTGGGAGTCCTTTTCCCTAAGTGTAGATACTTAAAATTCTGAGCCACTATAGCCTACTATATAAAGAATGAACCTAGTCTTAGTTTACAGTAAAGGCAGAAAGTAAGTATTTCCAGAAGCTGATTGAACTGACTGATCTGGCTACCTATCTAAATAAGTGTTAGGTTGGTTTTTGGAGATTCATATTTCTCTACTGACTATGAAAGTAGCCTAACTAGTTCAAATTTATCCATCTAATTTTAAGAAGCCTGAGTTATAACAAGTAAATCCCAACCTTTGTGCCTGATTTATGAACAAAATAAAAGCATTTTATGTTTTCAGAGGACTCAGTAGTTGGACAGCTTTAGCATCTGACAAGGAAGAAAAGCAAGGTATTAGACTCCTTGTCATGTTTTCAGCTGAGGCTGATCTTCTTAGTCTCAGGAGAAAGGCAACAAGAAATATATTATACCAACTTTAGTCTGTGCATTTGTAAAATAGCAAAAGGTTGTCTATGAATATATTATTTACCGTAAAGAAGTCTGATTCTTTCCTAATCAGTGAAGGACCTCACAGAATCATAGAATGGTTCCGGTTGCAAAGGACCTTAAATATCACCTACTTCCAACCCCCTGCCCCACCATGGGCAGGGATACCTTCCACTAGACCAGGTTGCTCAAAGCCTCAGCCAGCCTGCTCTTGAACACTTCCAAGGAGGGGCCATCTGCAACTTCTTTGGGCAACCTCTTGTAGAGAATGAGCTGAAAACAGCAAACTGAAGGGAAGACCAGCAACCTGATTCAGAATGACTTTATGAAGCTGTTCAACAAAATAAGGACAGCAAAACAGAAACCATTTGTAGAGTCGGAATCCTTGGGCTGGGGACATGACAGTAATAAAGGATGAGTCCTCAATGAAGAAGAATCTGGAGTTGACAAAGAAGAATTTGGAACCACTCTTTATACTGCTCCAAGAACTGAACCTCAAAAAAAAAGGAGAGATTTAGATTGCATCTTTACATTTTAGCAATGCTATATGGAGAAAATGCAGAGAGGAAAGGGTAAAATATGGGAGGAGCTGTAGCTGCTCAGAGTAGAACTGCTTATTCCAAGGAGCAGAGAGGGAGCTATTTATCCCATTCAGCTTGTTGATAGGCCAAAAAGTGGAATACCAATTGAAAAGGAGTGTATGACTATTTCTTCATTTTCAGCAGAGAAGAAACTGAAGCCATGCTATCTTGGCGCTAGCATGGATGAATTAATCTTTACATTTTCTTCCTGAGTTCCCACTATGGTCTGCTGGCTTCGTTATGGAAATTAGATGAGGAGGTGAAGCTACCACCTAGTGCCAAATGCAGGGTTGATACTGCTTCCTTTCCTCTGAATAAAAAAGAATGAGAGAATAGAAGTGGTATAAATTAATAAAATGCTCACTAATCTATTTTGTGGCAATGTGGATAATATGTTTTCTTCAAGAAACTAATACCGTAATCAAATATCAAATGAATAATTAGTTCTTGGTGTTTCAGTTTCTGGTTTATCCAAATTATATATGATTTATCTTTGGTCACCGTGGACACATCTAATGCAATTGAATCATGAGACTGTAATTTGCATCAGGATCAGATAAATTGCATTATATTTTCTTTGATATTTTATATCTCTGTGTCTTTTTTTCTTCTTTTCTCTTCCCATTTCTGTTTGCAGGTTTTGACCTAGTGAAGTGTGAGGATCCTGGCATACCAAATTATGGCTACAAGATCCAAGATGAAGGACATTTTATAGACACCGTCATTTTATACAGCTGTAATCCTGGCTACACTATGCATGGCAGTAGTATTATGACCTGCTTAAGTGGAGATCGAAGAGTTTGGGACAAACCCTTGCCTACTTGCATAGGTAATATGGATTGTGACAATGAAATATCTTTGTCTGCTTCTTTCTATGGAGCAGCCTTTGCTGAAAGACTGCTGCTTTGGTTCTGATGATGTCCTGGGTCATTGAGTATGATATGCTATCTCAGGCAGTGGTGTCTTCTAAAGACTTCACAAGCTAAGTAAGCCCCATCATAAAGGAAATTAAGATTTTTTTATATCTTATCTGTTTTCATCAGAAATTGTTTCAGCATCTTATTCCTATAAGCTAATTTCTAATTTTCATCCCGAGTTGGTGGATTGTTTTATTGTGTGCTTCTGAGTCATTGCCATCCTAGGATGCCCCATCTGTCAGAGCCTTGAAGTAGACATTTTCTTTAAATATTACATCTTCAAGTGTCTAAAGCTGTGGTTCGTTACAACCAACATAAATGTTAAATGGAGAAGTACTAGGAGAGATGCATAAAATAACTGAACACCAATATAGCTGTTGCCCATCGTATGTTTGCTCAGCAGTTTCTCTCCTCCTAGTTTTGCTTTCCAGTCCAACAAATACCAGTGACTTCCTGAGTTCAAGTTTCATAATGAGTTTCCATGAGTCCTTGGGAAAGCCTTTCTTTCTATGTGTCTTCTGATGCTTAGTTTTTGCCCCTGCTGCCTGCTGCAGGCAGGCCACCAACCGCTGTCAGCACTCACCTGACCTGACGGATCTTTGCTTGTTGCCTCTCTCCCATACTGGGTGCTACATTCTCCACTCCAGGAGCTGCTTCCTGCTGAGCACATTCACAGAGCTGTAGTCTACAAAGGAGCATGCTCCCTTCTTTTCAAAAGTTTGCTTTACCCGGAGGAGAAGTGCCAGAAACATATCAATGAACAGCATTTCTACTGTCTTGGTAGAGGTGGTTTTTTTCCCTGGTTGGTTATAGAGTTATGTCTGCAAGTTTTCTCTTAGATATATGACAGGTCAAAACAACTCTTTCAAGTTTTGCTTTAAAGACATTTCCAGGCTTTCATACATTCAGGTCTTCAAGATCTTCAGTTTAATTGTCTAGCATCTTTTTCCTGTAAGTTTGCCCTTTTGTAAAGAAGAGCCATTATTACTCCTACCTTTTCCTATCTCCCTATTTAATTTAAATGAAGTCATTACTCTAAGGTCATTTTCTGTAATATTTTCCTGTGCCTGTGTTTACCACCAAGTATTTGAATCAATTCTAAAATTCTTGTTGATTCCAAGTCTTACTAGGTGAATAAATCCATCTGTCCACCTATTCCTGTTTGTTAGTATGCTGATTTGTCCTCTATATGTGGGGTGTTAAAATGTCAACCATACACTATTTAAAAAAAAAATAAAACAAAAATAGTTCATATTCCAATCTGACCTGAAGGAAGATAGGGAACCCGGGATCAAATGAATCTTAAGAAAATTCTCATCTTTGCTCCTGTAGAACATCTTTCATAACCCTTCTCCAAAATATTTTTGACCAATATGTATGTTTTTGCATGCTGAATTTGTTTAGTTTACTGTATCACTACTATGTAATGCTCTCTCCACTCCCATATCTCTACCTGTATTTCCAGTTTTATTGATAACAGTATACATTCAGGCTTCTGTATTCCACCTAAGATTGATACTTTATCCTTTTTTTTGTTTTTTCCATTATACTTTGATTTTGTACCTTGCATTACTAGATTTGGTTTCTGTACTTTGTTGCTAACCTTTTGGAATCACTTGTACCAAAATCTCTCATTTCTTCAGGATCTCACTTCATCTCTAAGTTGAATTATGTCCTTATATCAATAGAATAGTCAATTTTCTTTCAGTATCCTGAGACAGATTTTGTTCTTGCTTTCTGTCTGTTCAACCACAATGCTATCTTTCTTTACACATCTTTTTATTTGCTTTCCTTGTTCCTATCTTTAAAATAAAATTTGGGGATTGCATCAGTTTTGTAAAACTCCTTCTGCTTTTTCCTCAATTTAAAACTCTTCTGAAACATTAATTAGCTCCCCAAGAAGTCAAATGTTCACCATTCTCTCTGAAAATCTTCTGAAGGTGATTATTTCTAAACAGCCTTTCACAAACAGTCTGTCACCCTCGTTAAATTGTTATGTTTTTTCTGCTGTCCTGTGCATAGGAAAACTTGTCCTGAAGATCCCTGAAAACTCAGTTAAGTATCTGCAGATCATTTCATGCTCTCTTATTTTCCCCCTCCAGTGTTATTTATACAATCTTTTCTTTCTTCAGTTTTGTCTTATGCTATCACAGTTTTATCTCTTCCAACTCTGATCTGACTGGCTTCCTTTTCTTCCTTTGTCTAAAGTTGTGATGAACTTCCAAAGATCACTTTCTTTCTTAGACATATTTTCTTAATATCCTCCTGTTTGTGGAAACCAATTATTTGATCAATTGTTTTTTAGATTAGCATTTGATATTTCCTGTTGTCTTCAGTGATATTTACATTCACTATTGTCTTTACAGTCATTTCAATCTCATTCACAAAAAATTTCAAGCCCAGACATAGGCACATTCCACATATTCTACACCTAGTCATATTCAGCAACACACTGCTGTATTGATCTTAGCTTTTTCATTTTTTCTGTGTTCTAAGCCTTAGTGAAGAAAACCAGTGAATTCCTGTAATTCCTACTCTAGAAGATTATAGAATTTGTTTGAATATAAGTTGCTTCTAGTAATTATATTATAGTTATTTATTTTGTATAATGTATTCTTTGAGGTGATGATTTTACAGTGTGCTCATTTCTGCATGTTGAAAAACAAACTTCTTGGATTATTTTTTTATAATCACTTTTGAAATTTTACTTTTGATCTTCTCCTAAAATGGATATTTAAAAAAAAAATATATATGAACTATATAATGCATCATCCCAAATTTTATCATGTATTCTGTGTCTAAAAGAGTATACTCAGAATTCTGAAGCAAATCTGTCATTTAGTTTCAGTTTAAAGAATTTTAGTTTCACTGAGTTATCCTGAGTTCTTTGGCAAATACAGTACTCTGTCAGTCATTTCCTTGTCTGTGGTTATCTATCACAGTGATTATTGCATTCTGAACTTTCTTGTTTAATGAAAATTAACTGAAAAGTTAGGCAAAGTTTATGTTTGAAGAAATTATGTACTAAAGCAGCTATCTGCTGGGGTTCTATAAAGAATATGTGGTGTTTTGGGGGATCATGCTAGCAGGATAGGTAAGTAAATCGGTCACCTTATTTCCTCTACATTTGTTTTCCCTCCTGGTAACAATTCGGTTGTCAGCAGTGGCTTGTCAACATGTATAAGACTTATTATTTGTTAGGAGTGCTGCTGATGGATTACTTGGTCCAGCTGCCATGGTTCATTCATCATCTGTGTCTTACACTATGCTTGCTGTACCATTGTGCTTGAATAGTTCCCCGTGGTAGCATTTTTAATACCACTACTTGTAAGGCAACACTGTAAATGAAGTAGGAATTCAGGTGCATCACTTAACTGAAGAGTTACAGATCCTTTTTGGTTCAGTGGCACCTGATAGTTACACAGTTCCAGTTTCATCAGGGTGCGTTTATACTGGCCGGACAACAGCATGATGCTCTAAACACTGATTTGATTCTGGATTCTTAGCACTGAAATTGGTCTCTTCACAAAGTTAAGATAGCATTGATAACAAAAATGTTTTAAACTAACACGACATACTTTTAAATTTCTAATTTACTCTCTTATTTTGTGGACATATGGCATTTAAATTTTTAAATACTAGAGGAAATTTCTAGGCAGTACTTAACTGCTTTTTGACATAATTAAACTTGAAGTTATATAGAAGTACCTCAAAAGTATTAAACTAAAATAATTTTGACAGTAAAACAACAGAGAAAGTGATTTTAACTACAAAACCTTAGGCTGTAATGTCTGAATTTGAACATTCAGTGTTAGAAAAATCAAAGATATTAGATGGGATATTTCTGAAGAATTTTTGCTCTCTTGCTGATGCTGAAATTGTGCTTTTGTAGTCTCTGTTCATATTGAACTACTGTTGTTGGTAAAATAAAATAATCACAGAAGTATGGTTTATTGCTTTATAACAAGGTAGGAATGAGATCATTATATGTGCATTTTTAACTCATGTGCATGTCCTGGTTTGTATATATGTATACTAGCTCAGAGATATTGGGTTGTTCTGTTACCTTTTTAGAAGACAGACAGATGTGGAATGGCCAGAAAATAGAAGTGAAAAATATTATGATCCTGTTAAAAATAAATGTAATCCTTATTTATTTTGTAGCTGAGTGTGGTGGTCGAATTCACGCTGCTACATCGGGGCGCATTTTGTCCCCTGGTTACCCAGCACCGTATGACAACAATCTTCATTGCACTTGGATTATCGAAGCAGATCCAGGAAAGACAATAAGGTACATGCTTAATTTGAATATTTATTGCTGACTTCAGTGTTTTATAAATTGTAGTCTATGCCTTAAATTCTCACACTCTTCTACACAATTTTTTGTTTATTAACTCCTTATTTACATTAATAAAATCGATGCTTGTCTTGCTGCTATTTATGAGTGCCATTCCTCTAGGGAACCTGGGTATCTAAATTCTGTAGGGGACACCTAGGCATCTAATTCAGATCTGTGATTTCCATTAGATAATATGGCCTATAAATCTTCAGTGTGGTAGAGTGGTGCACTGCTATGCCTTTTTCTAGTTGTAAACAAGTTAAAGTGCCAAGCCGTCAACTGTGCTTCCAAACTTTTTCCCTTGAGTCATTGTAATGCCGTTCTTTTATATTTTACTGTCACATTCGTGTAATAATTTGTTTTAAATTGAATATAATTACTCAATACAATTTCTTAAATACATTACCTCAAGCAGCTGGAAAGTTCCTGATTCTCTGCTGGGAGTGCTCAGACATTGGGCATCTTGGACCCTATTGGGGTATCTATTAGGAACTGTCTTTTTGTCATGAGTGCTTTGATCTGATGAGGATTTGTCAATTAACAGCAGCAGCAAGGAAGATTAATGTTATAAAGCTTTATATACAACTCTGAAGGTTTTCGTTTTCTATTCGTTCTCTCTTCTGTCATATCATTATTAACATATACATAATTTTGAATTATTGTAAGTATTAGATTATTTCCAGTAATCAGTTGAATAATCAGATGTTGAGAATAATCAATTTTGAGAAAAGTGATGAGATTTTATTAAGAATTGCACACAGGACTGAGAGAATACTTAATAGATAAAGACAGGAAGATTTCTCCACATAGGGTAGGCAACATAACAGAAAAAGGAAGAAATTAGAAGAATACAGAAGATGAGGGAAAAACAACTGGTGACTAATGCACAAAATCAGGGTACATGCCAAGAACTGAATGTTGGAATTTAGAGCTCGATTTCTATATTGATTTATTGAGAGACTATAGAAGGATTAAAGAGCTCAGGCAGAAGGAAATTAGTAATACAAGGAGAACTTTTAAAACAGTTTTTCCTTATAAGTTTGACATACTAACAAGAAGGACTATCATACTTTGCTGTTGATGTGTAGCGAAATCACTCAGGTGGAAGGAATACCAGTATTTAAAGACTCTTTTAGCTCAGTTTTGCTGTGGCAACACACAGATTCAAAAACTTTGAAGAGGCAAATTCTGTTCAATATTCAAGCTAGTTTGTCCACTCCTAACAGGAAGTTGCTGTGAAAGCAATTTAATTTCTAATCAAGATAGATAATCTTAATTTGTCATTTTAAATTAATTTATTGATGCTAATGTGTTTAATGATATGCAACAGAGATTGGTTTTATACTCCAGTGACATAAGTATGTGATTTCCAGTAAATGTGTTATGTCAGAATGTTCACTATTTATTTATTTCAAGCAAAAAGTTAGCAAATAGTAAGCTGTTTCATTATTCAGTTTATGTGGACAATAGTTTTAACTGATCACTTAAATGAATAATATTATTCCTAAAATTAAACAGACAAAACAATATAAGCAAATGGCAAGTTATTCACTGTGAGGTTTTTTTCCTTTTTTATTTTTAGTAATCCTGTTTCACTAAGTCAAATAATGAATTCACTCCGTCATAAGTGATTTCAATGCATCATTTACATTTAAATGACAATTTTCAGATTAATGATTTCCAGTTAATGACAAATGTAAAGAAGAAATATCAACACACAACGATTTGAAACAAAAAAGAAGTTTTGATATTTAGCTAGTAGATTTCTTCAGTGTTAAAAATGTGAACAGTCAGAACTTGGAAGTCTATGCACATATTTTGACAAATAACAGAACATTCTTGAACACCTTTCTAAATCTAACACTTCGCCTGGAGACAAGTGCAGATTATTGTAATGTTTTTTTTTTTTTTTTAATTTTGGCATAAGGCAAAGGTAGGATAACACATTTTCTGTTTTTGTATAGAAAACAAAATGCCACGCTGACAGAATTTCGTATGCTATGTATGCTACCATGCAGTAGCTACTGCTCATTTTTAGTTGCACATAAGACGATTAATGTTCTTGATATGCTTGTCTGTATAAAGAGAGGAAATCTTTGGTGAAATCATAGTTCTTATCCTGTAAAAAAATCTGTCATAAAGAAAAGTTAATTTTTAGAAAAAGTACTATATGCCCCATAATCGTGTTTTCTATAATTGAGGCATTTATGCAATAGAATAGCATTTCTCTTACAAGATCAGCTGATCCAACAGGAAAAACAGATAACCCTGCAGGAGCACCAGCCCTTCTTTAGTCCTAAACAGCATCTCAAAACTAAGTACAGTTTGGGAATGATTTGTTATAGAGATTTTTATGTTTGTATTTCCTGAATACAGTGCTTTTACTTTCTCTTTGCAGTCTGCATTTTATTGTTTTTGACACTGAAGTTGCTCATGACATCTTGAAGGTATGGGATGGGCCTATTGAGAGCAACATATTTCTGAAAGAATGGAGTGGCTCAGCCCTTCCAGAGGATATCCACAGCACTTTCAACTCATTAACATTACAGTTTGACAGTGACTTCTTCATCAGCAAATCAGGCTTCTCCATTCAGTTTTCAAGTACGTAAATATTTTTTCATCTCAAATACAATAGTTATATACACTATTTATATACATTATTCTTATATATATGAACTGTTTCTCATCTTACAACTTCCTCAGTCTTTAAAACAGAAGATATTATATTATTTTATATATTTATGCAAATAACTACAACTAGGGTGAATTTTTGAATTAGTTTTAAATTCCTGGATTTGTAGAGCAACCACATGCCTAGCATTATCTGATTAGCATTATTTAACAAGTCAAAAAGTTCTTGTACATACATAAGTTTTCTTCTGCACTGATAGTTTTAAATGTTCGCACCAGTGCTACCTAATAATGTATTATTTTGTGTTTATAATTTGAGTTGTTTGGGGTTTTTTTTCTCAAAACATTGGTTGCATGATGCTTCATTTTTGTGACCTTAACTACTGTTTGCGTACATGATTAAACTGGAGAATAAAATATAACTTTCCATATTGAAATGCATTCAAAAATTTACTATCAAACTAACCAAATTCATCTTCAAATCTGAAGTGAAAACTCCTCTGTATGTAGAGGAGCTGTGATCGATACTGTAAAAATTAGTATGTGGAGGTTTTCTGTGATATTATAACTGAAGTGTTAAAGACTGATGGTGGGACTGAAGGGAGATTATGTCATTGTCTTTGACCCAGTGGTTACATCCTTATATGTCTAGATAAAATGTATGTAAGTGTATTTCTGCTCAGGAACATAGGAAAATTATTAATTAATAAAATGTGTAAGAGTAGGAGTATTATTTAAAACCTTCTCTTTAGGTGCTGTCATTCAGAAGTAAAGGACACTAATAAGCTTTCAGTCATTATTATATGTATGAGGAAATATACTTTGGGGAATTCTTGGTCTCTAAATAATGCATTTTATATTTACTTGCTTATGTAGTTTTGCTTGATTTTTTTTCTAAAAGTTGTACCCGTAAACCACAGGCTCTTTCATCATTTTTCTAAATGTTGTATCCCCAAACCACAGGCTCTTTCATCAGCCCTAAGATACATACTTAAAAGTACACAAAATTAATTTAAGACAAAGAGCAGAATAAATGTTTCTAAAATTTCTGACCAGTGTGCTATACAATATGCTGCTTTTCATGTTGTTTGAAAAAACTTAAATTTTATATTTATATTTATGGAAAAGAGGGGTGTTTTACTTTGTTAGGGTTAGCAAACACGTTTTATGTTGTATTATCTGAAAACATTAATAAGTTTATGTACAAATTTTGAAAGGAAGAAAATATTTAAGCAGTTAGATTTGTCAGCACATTCTTTGACCTTCAGTTATACTTACAGTAAGTAGGAGACAATTTAATGGTGAAGTCTGAAGAACTGATTATGTCCTCTTAGTATAATATGTGATGTATGCATTCAGTGATCATGCTGGCTACTGCAGTGTATGTCTTACTGGAATTAGTTGGAATTAGTGGTGAAGAACTGAACACCTTAACTCAAACAGAGGGAAAACGATATTAAAGTTTCATTCACCCAGCTTGACAAGTGGAATGTTTTATTAATTTTTTAATTGTAAGAAATCAAAAATATGATTTAAGGAATATGTTAAAATAAATGGTAAATTATTTCATCTAAAATCAGGGCTTAGTTTATTTAGTCTCCTTGAGGCAATGGGCAGACCACTGTGGTCTTGATCTGTAACGGATTTAAACTAATTAATCTATGGCTGAGTGAGGATCTTTGCATGCGTTAGTATTCATCATGTGTTCAAATTGTAGGCCAGTTTATAGCAAAGCTGCACAGAATATTGAGATTTCACTACTTTAGCAGTTTGTAACTCAATGAATGAAAGAGTCTTGAGTTACTTAAACATTTTCTGGTAATTGCAGAAGATGTAGATAATTTATTACAAGATCTACACAGGCAACTGCTGAAGCTTTGTGTCTTTGTGTCACTTAAAGTATTTTCCAGTGTTGAATTATTAATGAGCATATTTTATTTAAATATTAATTACAAACCAAGAAGTAAACTTCAGATGCAGAATTGCACAGGATTGGAAAACATTCAATAATCTGGACTTCTTACACATGCAGCTTCTGTATTGGACTAGGCAATTGGGGTGAGTGTCTACATCAATGAACATCCACTTATGGGATCATACAAAGGATATACATCTGAGAGTATCAGGTCAAATGAACACCTTAAAGACAAAGCATTAAAATGCTACTAGACTAGCACTTCAGCTAGAGAATTTGTCTGATTGTGCTGCTAATGCGCTGGTTCTTTCTACACTTCACACTCTAGAATGCCTGTACTGCGTCTGTCTAAAAAAGAGATGTTATGAAAGGATAGTATGAGGTAAATCAGAAAATATCACCTGTAAATTACTTGCTGTTGATTGTAAATGTAATTAAAGGTATTTTTAATGGAAAAATAAAAGTGGCTAAAGCTTACAAAGTGTTTGAACGCTATTAAAAGTACCGTGTCTTGCCCACTCAGCTCAGCATGTAGAGCATGAGGACACGAACCTACAAGAGTGATTATGTTAAATGTAATCATTCTAATGCTTTTCATTAAAACTTAATTAGCATTTAATCATGCATAAAAGGACAAAAAATTGAGTTCACTGTACAAAATTGACCTTTACTCTGGGGGTTAAATACATTTAAACTAGGTATTACAAGCCAGGGACGTCAACCAACTCGTTTTGGTCATGATGCAAAAGTGAACACAAGAAGTATATAGGCAGATTAGGTATTTGGCTTCTTTATTCCAAAGAAACTGACTTACTGGCAGCAAAACCTTCCTGCCTAAGTTAAACACAAAAAAAGGAGTTTTCTAACCTATCTTAATTCTGTCCTATATGTATAATGTATATAGGATAAATTTCCCTCTGAAGTTGCCTTTTTCTTTTTAGCAGCTATAGGTATAGATATACTAACACACACTAAACCTGAAACTTTTTGACATCTAAAGGCAGATGAAATTAATCCTACCCATCTTTTCACAGGTGTCTGGTTCTGTTTGAGATGCCCTAAGGCATGATGGTTAGTCTCCATCTGCCACTCCAGCAGGTCACACACCCATAAGTCCTTGGTCGTATCACAGAATCATAGAATGGTTTGGGTTGGAAGGGACCTTACAGATCATCTAGTTCCAACCCCCTGCCATAGGCAGGGACACCTTTCAGTAGACTGGTCTGCTCAAAGCCCCATCCAACCTGGCCTTGAACACTTCCAGGAAGGGGTCAGCCACAATTTCTCAGGGCAACATGTTCCAGTGCCTCACAACTCTCATCATAAAGAAATTCTTCCTTATTTCTAATCCAAATCTACCCTCCTTCAGTTTAAAACCATTACCCCTTGTGCTAACCCTACATGTCCTTGTAAAAAGTCCCTCTCCAGCTTTCTTGTAGGCCCCTTCAGGTACTGGAAGGCTGCTATAAGGTTGCCCTGGAGCTTTCTCTTCTCCACAATGAACAGCCCCAACTGTCTCAGCCTTATTTCATAGGAGAGGTGTTCCACCCCTCTGAACAATTTTGTGGCCCTCCTCTGGACCCGCTCCAACAGGTCCATGTCTTTCCTGTGGTGAGGGCTCCAGAGCTGGATGCAGGACTCCAGGTGGGGTCTCACCAGAGCAGAGTAGAGGGGCAGAATCCCCTCCTCGACCTGCTGGCCGTGCTGATTTTGATGCAGCCCAAGATATGGTTGGCCTTCTGGGCTGCGAGTGCACACTGCCAGATCATGCAGACTTCTTGTCCACCAGTCCTTCTCCTCAGGGCTGTTCTCAATTATATATAAAATGTCTTCCAGATACCTTCCTGTAACAAAAATTAATTGAGATATTTTAAGTATTAATGTAAATATTTTATCACAGAAAAACTCTTCAAAATCTCTGCTCAGTGCTGATTTTGAATTTCACAGAAATTTCACAGAATGTTAAAGGTTGGAAGGGACCTCTGTGGGTCATCTAGTCCAACCATCCTGCCGAAGCAGGGTCACATACAGCAATCTGCACAGGACCTTGTCCAGGCGGGTCTTGAATATCTCCAGAGAAGGAGACTCCACAACCTCCCTGGGCAGCCTGTTCCAGTGCTCCGTCACCCTCAGA
>Ga0065711_1004834_pt1 | contig 27076 bp, 11 predicted proteins | sample Hoacrofraction12_FD_59098 | JGI IMG/M metagenome (GOLD analysis project Ga0065711, IMG submission 59098) | Hoatzin crop microbial communities from Cojedes, Venezuela - Epithelial fraction 12 v2 (version 2) | ecosystem: Host-associated > Birds > Digestive system > Esophagus > Crop | place... | reverse complement strand
TTTTTTTTTTTTTTTTTTTTTTTTGGCTAGCATTGCTGAATAAAAAGGCTGCAATGTTTCTTTTTCAGCCAGTAATGACAGGATAAGTGTCAGGCATAATGCGAAAAAGTTCCACTAGAGCTCTCTGCAGCTTAAATCCCTGTTAAATTTATTCATATTTGATTCCACCCTCAGAAAGCAGTCCTCTTCTGAATTTTATTGTTTATATTAGATATAGTGAGTCATGGAAATAAAGTGACATGAAACCACATTTACGCTAAAGAAATCATCCCACAGCTTTTCAGATTCTCTTGCCTGCTATTTCTGTAGCATGCCTCCTATTGAGTCTGTGAGATTGATTACCCAAGCAAGGGCTAAGCGCTTATTCTTGACTCCGGTTATTTAGCTGCTCACATTCTCATCCTGGCATGCCAATTTAGAGGAAACAGATGCATTATCCATCAGTTACAGAATCGGAATGAGCGTATACAGGACCATCTATCTCACCTGCGCCTATAAACAACAAAGTGACAGCAAAGCTAAGCAAAGATAATTATCTAAAAGTACCATTAGTTTCCTTTTCTATGTTTGCATAAGTTACCAATACCCTAGAAGAGATGGCTATCTCTTCGCATACAAGTAGTCAAGGGCAATCAAATACCTAACTTAAGCACCTCAAGCACTACAAATGCAGAGGAGAACATCTTCCGAAAACTGAAATTGCTGTGTTTAACATATCAGGTTAGCAACTATAAGAAGCAACACATCCTACAAGAAGGAACACGTCCTGCCTTGCAGTTTTGTGATCACTACTTTTTCCGGTCAAACACCATTTCTAATCTAGTCTCCCTACCACGGCAAAAGAGAAAGGCGACTAGTACTCTTGGTAACTAAATGAATGAATTGGGTGACCGTGTAGCTGACAGAGGAAGTTTTCTTTTGCAGGTAAGATCCTTCTGTAATACTCCAGATTTGGAAATCAGTATTCAGTATTCTATTTATATTCTTGTCTTCACTACAAAATGGTTCAACTACATGAGATGCAGATCCAAATATTCTGTACATTCAGAAGAACACCAGATGTAGCATAGCAACTTGCATGCAACAGCTTACATGCTTTCAATTGGCCACACAGTCAAAAACTGTGGCATGTGAAAACAAAATCAGAGAATCACAAAATCATTTTGATTGGAAAACACCCTTAAGGTCATTGAGTCCAACCATAAACCTAACGCTGCCGTCTACTACTAAGCCATGTCACTGAGAGCCAAGTCTACAACTCTTTTAAATACCTCCAGGGATGGTGACTCCACCACTGCCCTGGGCAGCCTGTTCCAGTGCTTGATAACCCTTTCAGTGGAGAAATTTTTCCTAATATCCCATCTAAATCTCCCCTGGTGCAACTTGAGGTCGTTTCCTCTCATCCTATCCCTTGTTACTTGGGAGAAGAGACCAACACCCACCTCGCTACAACCTCCTTTCACATAGTTGTAGAGAGCTGTAAGATCTCTCCTCAGCCTTTTCTCCAAACTAAACAACCCCAGTTGCCTCAGATGTTCCTCACAGGACTTATTCTGTAGACCCTTCATCAGGTTCAGACTGACAGACCTGTCGTTCCCTGGATCCTCCTTTCCGCCTTTCTTGTAGACGGGCATCACGTTTGCTAACCTACAGTCAACTGGGACCTCCCTGGTTAGCCAGGTTACATAAACCCAGACGAATGAGTAGAACATAAGATAGGAATTACTCGGTGGCAGTGTATTTAACCCATAAGGAGCTCAAATCAAGAGAATGTCTTTGCTAGCTAACACAGTACCCTCAGCCAGTATTTGAAAGTTACACTGCAAGGCCAGTAAAAAATGCAGGTAAGTTCCCTTCCTTTGTTCATCCAGCTGCCCCAAGTGGTATCAAAAAAATTTGGACCCCACCTTTGATATGCTTCAAACTATTTATAGAATTGAACAAATATAGTCACAGCTGTCCAACATTTGCCATTCTTAAATTTACAAAACCATAAGGTCACCATGGATTTACTGTATCTTCACCAGCAAAATACCAGAGTTGCTTCAATGTTCTACACACTTAAACATTAAAATTCATAGCTTTCAGAAAACTTATGCCCAGCTAGTAGACTTCAACTTGTTTTATCCTACAGAGCAGAAATTATTCCTGTGCATATCTTCCATCAAACATATTCATGATGTTATTAGAGAGACCACTTGGATTTCTGCAGTAGCGACAACTGCAAATGCAGGCAGGTGTTCTGCATAAAGTAAATCTACGGTAATCTTCCAAACTGCAAATTTAATCTTGCTCCATGGATTCTGCATGTATCAGCTTTAATAGCACCTGATCTCAAGTCTTTCTTTTAAATCTAACTAGAACCTCTATCCATCATTATTCAAATTCATTTTTACATTCTCTTTAGAGTGATTTTACTTCTCACACTTCTGCATGTTGTTTCTAATGACCCTAACATAAAGATTTTTAAACTGAAAGTCAAAAACTTGCCTACTCAACATTTATAATAACTTGTAGCTATCATGCCATGAAAAAATCCTAATTCTTTTTCAAATAGCAGTTAGCAATGATTTTACTTGCTATTTACCTTTCTGCAGGTGTGTGACCTGAAAACTTTCCACTGGAAATTCTGTTCCCAAAAGCCACAGCCTCCTGCCTGCTCAATTTGCAGCGGTAAGAATCACAGCTTACATCTGTAGTAACTAGCACACCAACTATTCTGTTGTGTTTCAAGACTAAACATACTTACGTTAGCAGTGTATGTTAGCCATGGAGAGTGTGAGCACCCAGTATTTGAAGGTGGGTTTGTTCTCACTGTTTAGCTCAAGCTGAACGGGTTACAGTTTATGGTTTATGACTGAGTGAAACCTAACAAAGCTTCAAACTACTCACATATGCCCAGTCTTATGAGGGTATCATGAAAGTTTTAAAGACACTGCTTTGAGCAGGGGTTGGACCAGATGACCTCCAAAAGTCCCTGCCAATATAAATTATTCAGTGATTGTAAGACAAAACACACTCTGGTCTCCAAAGCCTTCAGAAAGGACCCACACCTTTAGGCTTTATTCCTCTGAATTTTCAGGAAGTCAAATGTTGACAGAAATTGGGCATTAGCAATTCCTTTGAAGTCAATGGAAATTGCAGCCCCTCATCCCTTCAGTGGGTTTTGGCTTAAAGATTTTAGCGTGCCTACGACAGACAGACTTTGGTGTAAAAATTCTGGTGTAACTTCTTTCACGCTGTCCCTCCCATCCCAGCATGCATTCATGCACACAGTCTCCACCACCAAATCAGACATGCTTCTTCACCCTCTTCATCTGCCCTACAAACAACAGTTCCTTTCACTACTAACCAGCAAGATCAGAGCACAGGAAGATGACAAGCATTCTGAAAGGCTGACTGGCTAACCTCAACATCACATTCCTATCCACCTACAAAGCCAGGAGTTACTTAGCATGGGATAATCTCAAAGCTATACACCTTCATGGAAAAGAGCTAGTACACCCTACTAATTAGTTTTATCAGGAAGCTGTGAACATTTTTACTCAGAACCAGTACAAATACTGATCTCTTTAAATGTAAGAGACAAAGAGCTCCCCCTGCTTTTCAATATATAACATTTGCTGCTGTGAAACTTTATTTTAAAGCCAGATATGTAAAGGCAAAAATCCGACAACAAGCAGTTTCAACATTGTTAATTCCATGCCCAGGCTGCATAAAGTCCGAGCTGATCATTCCAAATTAACTTACCTTACTGCAACAGCAGCGTATGATAGTTAACACATCACGCAGGAGGAGTCCTTCCTGGTACTTTTTAACTGATATGCCAATAGGTAATTAACTTAAATGAAATCTGTTTGCAAGTCACAAAGCACAGTATGTATTTCCAAAGTATTTTTGCAATTACAGTGCACAAAAAACACATTCTAGTTCAATTTCCACTGTCGCCCTTTTATCAGATTTCTGTATGGAAATTCCATCCAGAGTGAATACTGCTCCATGCTGGCCACCACACAATACCCTCACGGTTACAACCGCCTGTAGCTGCAAGGGATGGAGATCAAGACCAACAGGGAGATGGGAGATGTCTATTCAAAATAATTCTTACATTAATAGAGGCAACAAAGGATCCTCTCTCTCTCTGGACTCGCTAGGATCTACATCACTGAGACAGACTATGTTGCCAACTTCTCAGACAAATTGCTCCCATGAAAGATTTTGCTGCTTTGGTAACTCCACAGGAGAATGTAGTTAATCTCTGGCTCTCACTTAGGGGTTGTTTATGTGCTCAGAACAGGACTTCATTTGCCAAGTGTGAGCAAGCTTGTGCTTCAGGAGGAGCTGGGAAATGTTAATGGAGGTCCCTCTTATTTCTTTAAAACATTTTGTTCTTTATTTGTTACAAAACACCTAAGAGAACAACTTCATTCATTACTTATAATTGTTTCATCTGTTGTGACACAAGAAATAAAATTTGAAAATAAATTGAAAAGTTCCACTCTGCTGTTGCTTCTGTAAGTGTTCCAGGCTAAGCAGAAAAAAATATAGTGTAGCTTCTTGCAGATAAATTCCTCTGAATCGCAGAAGAAGGATGGACTTTGTAACAGATGATGCCAGTCTTTAACCACTGCAACTGGTATGGATTGCCTTTACGGCTTCATTTTTATTTCTGTACTTTAGTTCTCTCATTTATAACATGGGATCACCACCCTTACAGGTCTAGCTCAACTGTGTAGAAGTCATTAGAAACCAACTTTACTTTGATTTCTATTGCAGCTAATTATTCTTAAAAATATGGTACTTTCTACTTTCCTGAAAGAAGGAAGGGTAAAGAAGCTAACAAGCCATGAATAGTGCTGAAGCTCTACATGTGCACCAAACATCATTTGCTCCTGAGTGTACTACAAAATCAAATAGTCTTCGGACGATACTGTGGAATGATAATGTTCTAACATCATGTTTGATTTACTTATTTAATCATAATACCATAAATGGACAAACAGAACATTACTGTTCATGTTGTTTCCAGGAAAAGAAGCAGAGGAAGTAATTGCCAATGATCTCACTAGTCATGTTTAGTTACAGTCCTTCAGATATAGTCCTACACAATCTTCAGGAACCATAAATAACCATTTTTATGGTCATTATCTATGAGTGGGGGAAAATCCTATACACCTAAAGCAAGCTCTGGAACAAGTGTTCAACCCCAGTTTTTGAATCAATAAATATAATAATAATAAAAAAACCCCACTAAACAAAAACACCAACCCCCAAACAGTAAAACAACACAATATGGATCTGGGAAAAATATCAAGTGCTTTCTCTGTATTTTCAGTGCATAATTAATGCTATGCAGAACTTCCTCTGCAGCTGGGATACACTGTGACATCTCTGAAGGGGTAATCATGGGAATTGAGGTTTTTATTAAGTCTATTTAAGAAGACTTGGAATGAAACAAGAAAATTTAAAGGTTGAAGGATCTGAACATGAATTAAACATTACCCTTAACTCTGATGTAAAATAAAAATGTTTGTTCTTGCTGTTGATTTCCCCTACTACTGCATGAAAGGTGAAGGCTGAACATACATCGCTCTTGGTTTTATTTGGCTGTAAGTCTTTATGCAACAGATATACCTACCCACATGCACAGTACTCGTTTATTAAGCTCCCGTATCAATTCATACTACTTTCATGGGGACAGCTTATACTAAAGTGATGGAGGAAACTGTTCTAACAGTACCTCACTGCAGAATGTCCCCCTGAATGCTTCACTATTTCACAATCTTCTATCATCCTCATTGTGGCTTCATGCTTTCAACGAAGCAATTCTTTAACCCTCCCAAGCACAAATCACATTTCCACCTGCCTATTCCAGACCTACACAAACAGGCGGAATTATAGCTTGTGACCTCCTGACCAGTAGATAATGCAACATGGTCCATGATTAAGATTTGTGTTATATCATAATACAGATACGCTTCCAAGCACTAACAATGTTAGTTATTCCACAGCATTTATGCTTGAGTATACATTCACTACAGAACCTTTTTGTCTGATTTATTCTTTTCCAGTTACACAATTTTCTATTAAAATCAGATTTTCTTTGAGACATGAATAAAGTTATGTTCTCAGGTAGTCAGGCTCAACTGAGAGGCACCACAAGCTTCAGATGCTCTAGGACAGGCAAAATAGCAGTACATAAAATGGAGCTCAAATTTCTTTTCAGCCTACCGCAGAGGAAACTGATGAAGCCCCACACAGATCCCATGAGATCTGAATAGTCAGTAGACCCAGTCAGAAAGACCAGTTCTACAACCTATGCAAGAGCTCAATTCGTCACAAAAATGTGTGGCATTTCTAAGCCAAGGCATGCCCATTCAATCACTTGCTTTTAAGACTGTAGAATCATGAATCTCATGAAGGAGGAAAGGCAAAGACACCTACAGAGTCTGGAAATGACAATAGGAGGAAGCAGCCAATTAGTGTGTTGGTACAGTGATCTAAATCACAGCTAAGCCTGCAGAGGCTATAAAGGACGATATATCCTAAGTCACTAATGACTTCTGGGTATAGGAGGAAGACAGCCTGGTAAAAATCCTGAGAGGCAATAGCCAGGATGTACTGAGATGATACAAAAAACACAAGACAAATTATACCCACATCTTCCTTCAACAGCCTGCTTCTCAGCAGAAGAGACTCCCTTTGCCCTTCCTCTCTCTCTCCTCGACACTTCTAATGTCCTACAGCCTTGTAACCCCTCAGGAGCCCTGTGTTACACAGCTCCCTCTACCATCCCTAAGGCAGATGGTATTCTCTTCATACACCCATCAAAACCATGCCCGCAGGGAAATGCTTCTGAGGGACAGGCAGCAATCACCAGCTCTTCTTGGAGCTGGCAACTGTCTCTGCAGCAAGAATATATTCTTTTGACTATGAGAAAAACGCTGGTACTGAGCTGACCAAGGTTTGATTTGTTCCTCTGGTGTATCATTATAGCTGGAGATAAGCAATTATTTCAAAGAGGCATAGAAACAACCATGTGCTTGGTTTGTGAGTCCCAGAAGCATCTATTGCTATAATTTTCTTTGTCACACACATCAGCTTTTACTGTAATGAGACCTTGGGGTGGGGGTGGGAACACTCGGCAGGGGGGTTGGACTAGATGACCCACAGAGGTCCCTTCCAACTCCGAACATTCTGTGATTCTGTGATTTTACTGGCAGCAGTGTCATACCAATTAAACAGCAAAACACGAGCTATTAAACTCAATACGTAGTCAACGCAATGGTCACTGTTCTGCCTACGCTTAATTCTATGAAATCACTCATTTTCATGTCTGAGCTTCAGAATATATATTTTACCTGACATACAGTGACGGTGGCTGTGCACAAAGGTAAGACCCTGCAATCAGCAGCAGTGAATCACCAGGTACTCAAAGAGAGAGAACTACAGTCAAAAGCAGAAAATAAAGGCCATAGATTTGTCCACAGATTCTTTCATTCCTGCTAAGCGCCCTCCATTTTTCAGTAGCTCCACTTGAATTTCCCCTGACTTCTAGATCGTTAATCCAAAAAATATCACTGTGGAAATCCTACAACTCTTCAGCGGATGACCCCTTCAAACTATGATACACTTACTGCCCGGTCACTACATGCAACCATCCTATTCATGCAAGCACTAATACATGCAATTGCCGTATGCATAAACCTCCCTCATCCATTATATTGTAACAATGAGGCACCAGGACAAAATAAAGAATTTCAGTTACATTTTTAGGGTACATTCAGTGACAATGAAAGCATTGGCAGAATATTCCAATGATCCACAAGTAGGATCTAGCACTTCTGATGGCAAAGGTAGCCAGCTGTTGTATGTGCGGTATCCAGAAGAGTGAAGGAACAAGTCGACTACAGGTTGATTCCAGCAGTAAAATAGCAGGGACTTACATTTAATTGCATTTTTAAAAAGACATTGGCAGGAAATTCTGATCAAAAGCTCTGAATTTTACCATCTCGGAAATGTCTTCTTCTCATAAAACCCATGTCTACATTTACCACTGAGAAATTAACAAAAAGCAGTTCTAAAAAACAGAGAGATATACGAAGCCCCGGCACGCCCTCTGCACTCGCAACAATGCTGATTTCTGGAGAGAGGTCTCTACCCATGCTCAAGCCACCTGGGAGCCATACAGCCATAACCATGAATCCACACTGAAGCCTGGGTTCAGCTGCACTCAGGAAGCTGCATTAGCAAGGCTCAGTGCCAGGCCAAGCACGTCTGCAAAGATTCCAGGTAGGACCCCGTGCCACCCAGCTGGCTTTGCCATAAATACAACACACGAACTTGCCTTAAGAAGCCTGTGCAGCAAGCAGTATGCTACTAATGTTACAGATTATGACCATGCGCAAAACAAGCTACAAAAAAAAGCCATGTTAATTCTGAGCACCATGCTTGTTTCAGCGGAACATCAGCATACAACGAATTTCAAGCTCTACTGGAAATGCAGGAAAATCACAAGCCCTTCTGACAAGCAGAACAAAGGAGAGGCTTGGCCCTCCAAAGAGGTTCTGAATCTGCACATTTCAGGGACTCTGAAAGGACATAAGGTGTCAACGCTGGAGAATCATTCTCAAAAATTAGTCCAAAATGGTATGGAGGAAAAGTTTGAGAGTTAAAAAATAATGGGAAGTAGGATAACTTAAGTGAATTAGAATGTTCTTACACTTACAAGATTTTTCATTCGAGAGGATCCAAATATAAACAACCTGTGATTTACAAAAAGCAAGAATGTAGACAGTGTCTTGTTAAAGTGACTGTGGCAAGCTAGTGCTTCAGGCAGCATTACCTGATCTGGCGATGAAGTAAAGCTATAGGTTTCCCCTACTGATACCAGCTTCACTCTATGCAAAACTGTCACCGACTGTATCAGGAAGACAACAGAATAAGAGATTTTCCACCCCTGTAAAAGAACCGGGGTTACTGGCAGAGTAGCTCTGTAAGGATTATTTTGTAGAATTCGTGTCTGTCTCTCATTCCAACACTGGGAGTTTAAAACCAGCCTAGGACATTTTATGCATTTCTGTATAAAATATGCTCAATGGTAGTCAACCCCCAAAGACTGCCAGTGGGCACCGAACCTTAATCTTTAGCATCAAAGCACCAACACTGGTTCACTTGAGCTCAATTAGTAGTTTTTTTAGCTGGAACTGGTAGCAGTCTCTGCTAGTCAGATCAGCCAACTGAGAAATCACACGACAGGCTTCACCAGCTTGTTACACCTCTAGTAGTTACAGCTGGAAAGAGCATCCCCTTGTTTCCTGCCCTAAGCTACAGAGCAGTCCTGCTGTCACGTGGCCTCTGTTTCACCCAAAGCTGATTGCACTTCAGCTGCAAATCAATGCTTGCTCTGCATGTTTTATGTATTACAGGGACTTTAAAAAAGAAAAAAAGAGTAAAAAAATTACAGAAATTGACACAGTACCTTAGTCAAATTTTGCCAACAAAAAGTTGCTTCCCCATTTAATTCCGCTTACTATGAAATGACTGGTTTCCTGCAAAGCTACTAATGTAACCTACCAGCAGCACTCCAGTAAATTCTACACCACCTGGATGGCTACAAAGCAAAAGTAAGGTTTAAAACATTTCTGTATTTCATATGCTGATTAAACTCTAATTACAATTAGTTTTTACAGTAGTCATTAAAGGCTGGATTTTTATAAGCCAAGAATCCTGTCACAGGTCACCGTCATTCAGTAAATGATAGGATAAGAACCTTAAGTGATTATCCATGCATGCAAATGTCCATATTATCTTTCAAGATATTGGTGCAATTAATCAGATTAATATAATTTTAATCCCTTCAAAAGGTAGTGACTGAAATACTTCGGATTTTGAGACAGGAATCTGTCTGTGTAACTGACTTTAACCTGCATGCATACATTTACACACAATATAGACAATCCATATTTCTCATATTCATAAACAGTCCAGTGAGACAATCTTCAATGACAGTACATTTCTACGAAATGATTTGACAATCGGGTATTTATGAAGCCAAAATTAGGATATAAACCTTTAAAAATTTTACATGATTACTCATTTTAAATCAAATGCTGCAGTCAGAAATCAGAGAGGTGACTGTTTACCAGGAAAAATATTTTCACAATTACAACTTATCAAGTATCTCTAGGATTTGCATTCATTTGTTCATTTCCCGGATTATACGCATAGTTATTTCTTAGCCCTTTCTAAAAAATATTTTAGATAGTGCGAGTGGAAAAAAAGAACACTACTCTGCAACAGAGAGGGAACTGCAGGAAAGCAACAACACAAAATGGAAGGAAATACACAGATAACCCAAACACTTAAAGGCATAATCACTGGCTACCTTAAGGACTGTCTGCCAATGATAATGTCCTAGCAGGTCACGTCCGTGTACCTCTGTATAGAATTGGTAGGAGTTCCCTAAAATGAAGTTACTATTTCAGTAACAGAAATAGAGGGTATCAAACTTACAAGTCACACACCCATCTCAGCAGTTTGCAGGAAGAGGCCCCAAGCCACCAGACCTGTACCTCATCCACTCCACAGATGACTGGCATCACCCTGGCCTTGTGTAAATACAGACAGTCCAAGAGGGAAAGGCTGTCATGATCAAGCAATTTTCCTGAAGTAGGGATTTTTCTTCACAACGCCGAGTGGATTGATTATGCCAAAAATGTAACACTGGTTTGGTTATTCTGAACCTTTCTTTAAGTCAATCTTCAAAGGAGTTGGCAGTATCAACCTCCAGTACTTTTATTCTCTCACAATCAGTTCGGTAGAGTTTCTTCCTATTCTTGGAATACCTAGTATTATCCAACAGAATCACAATGTCTGTATATAGATCATTCTCTGAAAGTTATGAGCTTCGGAATAAATTATTCTGTAACGGAATTAGCTATTGCAGCCTAAATAGGAGACTAATCTTCATTGAATCAAACCTGTGTAAAGAATAAATTTACACTGTCCCAACTGGCTCAACAGTACTCCATCCCAGACACTCGGGTTCAGCAAGTAGCCACTAAATCCACCACTGCTACCAAAGAATTTGTCAGGCATTCACAATGCACAACAGTAATAAAGCACTTAAAGATACAAATACACAGGTTCTGGAATTCACTACAAGACTCCATACAGAGCTGGCCCACATTCTCTAAGTCATTGAGCACTGGACTCCTAATTTATATCAGTGACTTGAAAAATCTCACTGGATACCTGCCTGTATCTTTCACTCCCTAAATATCCTTTCAAATCCAGCTCATCTTTTTATATCCTGGCTTTCTAGTGATGGTGCTACTTCACCAGGTGTTTTCCCTCACCCCATATTACTGCTGCCTGACAAAAAAATTTTACCATCTAACATCCACTACCCTCCCCTCAGTGTAATAGGTTTGTACTGAGGCTTTCCTTCTGCAGATGAACTTCACCAATGTTCATCCTCCAGGATGCCTTACAGTGTGTAGTTTCTCAGCCATCAACCCTGTCATAAGGATCATACAGGACTTTGACCTCTACTGGCCTTTGGATGAAGAAAAGAATCAAACCCACACCCACCCATGACAAATCCAATACTACATTGTCAGTAAAGTTGCCTGTTACTAGTAAAGACAGTATAACAACTGGACCACAACTGCAGGAAACAAAGAATTCATCAAGTGCTCTAGGTGGGATCAAAAATGGGTAGCAGCCTTTACAAATTAGAAGACAAGCTAAATCTTGTTTAAAAGGGCTCCTTAGACATGTTAAAAACCTGTACCTAATATCTGCAACATACTGTTAGCAGTAGTTCTGTTATTGGTGCACCTGTTTTAGATGTAGTACACTGGAAAAGATCATTTTCAAGAACAGCGTTTCAGCATACGGTTCGCAGAGCCGTCATGTTCAGCAGCATCTCATACTGTAGTATTACGTACTGGAGACCAGAAGTCCACGCCCAACAGCGAGCTGAACAAGAGGAATACAACAGCTTTCTGAAACAAATACTGGTTTAGAAAACCTGCATATCCATTTTTTCATTTGTGGTCTCTACATATTTACACAAAAATGGTATATATATGTCTCCAAGTATGTGACAGAATTAAATAAAGAAATCTGCAAAAAAAAAAGAAGAAAAAAAAATCAAGTGGAGTCGACAACAGAATATCACAGGCCTTATACCAGCCTTATTTACCAATTACATTTAGAAATTGATGAAAAAACCTCACCAGAGCCACAAGCTCAGTAGCTATAGCAACATGCTTAGCTTCTCAGAAGAATCAAACAAGATAACCTGCCCTAAAATAGATGCAAAATAGCTGTCATTGCACACGTGCAGTTTCAGAGACAGAACGCAACCATAAAAATCAAGTTTTTTCGAATACACAATGATCCCTTTTACAGAAGTCAAAAAGCTACCCTACAGGCTGTGGGTGAGAACTCAGTTTAATTTCTTTACTTTCAGTGTTTTAAAAGCTACATCATTTATCTCAAAGCTTAACTGTGCCTTTTAACAAATTAGACTTCACTGGAAATCATTATCTGTTTTCCCCTCCTTCTTGTTACAATTCAAAGGCAGCATCTGCTAAAGAGCAAAAATGAACTATTTTCCCCTCATCATTCAAAGACTAAAAAGTCATCCCAAGTTCACATTACTTCAGCAGGTAATTTCTGTTCATCAGAACAATTTGGTATGTGTTCACACCTTCGCATTCAGTTTCGCAGGCTAATTTCCTCAAAAATTTAGACTTAATTTGGTTTGTAGCCATTAACTATGATCATGTTACAGAAAGTGTGTGTTACTTTAACTTAGTAGTCCATGTCAGTACTGCTGAAGTATTCTCTGGGTTCTATCTTTGTTATGCTGTATGATCATATATTCCTCATGAAGCATTAGACCAAGAAAAACAAAACCCAGCAGCTCCCAGAACCCTTACGGGTCATTAATCTGATCCACATTCTGGAGTCCAGGAGTAGCTGTCCTGCTCAGGCATTCCCATTCGGCAGGAGGAAGGCAGGTGGCTTGCTGCTGCCCTCCGTCGAAGGGATGTTTCAGAGCAGCAGCTGGAGCTCTGCAGGAAGGCTACCAACAGCGGCTGCATCCTAAATCACGAGATGGGCAACAACTGGCCCAAGACACACCCCTGGGCCTCCCTGCTGCACACAGCCTGGCTTACATCAACCGCCCTTTTTACAACATGAAGAGCCACTACTTCTGAATTATTTAAGTATAATTCGTAGGGGGAACAGCAGCTACCAGTATCAGAAACCACCGCTGGAGCACAGCTGTTCTTTATGAACTGGAACAAAAGCTGTCCTGCCCCTTCCCAAGGACCCCCCTCCTCCTGCACATGGTTAGCAGTCCGCTTCACAGAGCCCGCCTCCTGAAAGACCTTCGCCAGGAGCTTTCCGGGAACAGTGCTGCTCCACTTTGTTTGGATTTTTTTTTTTAAACCTCCCTGTGCTACAATTAAGACTACAAACAAGAGATGGCACAGACATTAATTTTGCACTGCAAGGGACCAAGACAAGTTAATGAACAATAAAGCATTGATACGGCAAGCCAGTGTTTAATTTGTGGCCTTATTCATAGAAGAAAATGGAGTTACAAACCAGTCAACCAGGAACAAAAATGTCAGTGCTAACTTGGAAATCGAGCTTAACAAAAAAGCTCACACAACAGCAAACCAACAGATTTCAGGAGAACCAAAATAAACAGAAGCATCCTATTTTATAAAGTTTTCAAAGTGTAAACAGTGGCTTCTTGTGAAGGGCTCTCCCCTTACTCTGCTTATTCTGCTTCTGTCCACAGATAAGTAGAATACAGATTCTGCAGACGTTGCTTTCTCCTGAATTATGATAATCTTTATCCACATCTACCTTTGCAAAAGTTTACAGATACTGTACTTAAGAAGAAAACAATGAGTAAGTGAGCACGCGCTTACCAGAACACTCTACCCATTCTGGTAAGCACATGGATTCATTTTTTGTTTTCAGCTGACACATCTTGTCTTCTTCTCTTACACAAAGTAGAAGTTTATCTGAAAAAGAACATTCACTTGTTTCTTTAAATCTGATGGTAGGTAAGAGCAGAGCATACATCAATTCAAGCTCAAAATAAAAATTCAATAACTAGAAATACAGGGGCAGTAATTTTTTTTCTGAATACCTTTTCCTTCAGTTTTAAAGTAGTACCAAAACAACTGTTCCATTGCTGGAAAGTAACAGATTTACACGTCAAGCAATAATTTACACTGGCATTATGGAAGTCCCGAACAAGCATGTCAAGGAGCATGATTACAGCATGACACCCAGAAACTGAAATCTGAAGTTTCCATGCCTTTGATAGAAACAATGGAGCTCACTCCACAAATTTAACTCTACTGCTCTGAATTTCAAGATTAGTAGTATTTAGTAGTTTGTGGTTTTGTTGTGTTTTGTGGTTTTGTTGTGTTTTGTGGGGTTTTTTGGGGGGTTTTTTTGGTTTGTTTTTTTTTAAGTACAAAGTTCTTTATTTATCTTCCACTTGAACTTAAGACTTCCTCAATCCTTGACATCCAGGGTACAATCCTTTAATTTGGAAATACAAAATCATGTAGTGAAGACTGTTTCATCCCTTTGGAAATAAAGAGCAGAGAACAGTCAAGCAAAGACTGGAAGTAAATCGCACTGTAGCAGGTCATTTCACTCCACTGGTAGGAGTTTGGGCTTAAAATTACCCAGCAGTTTGGATTCCAGTGTGTTGTTTTCCTTCCAGTAAAGCAGCATACATCACTGCGCTCCAATCCCTGACAGCCAGAACAGAAGGGACACTTAGTCGCTCCTGCAATACAATCCACACAAATACTTTGTAACCTACGACCAAGAGTTCTCATCCCACTTGGGATATGATTAAATGCTTTCATTTGGGTCATCCAGTTTAAAGAATGACACCACAGTTTATTGTTCATTTAGCTCATTTTGCAGTGTTAGACAAACACTAGGAGAGGGACACAAATGTATTTATCAGCAAGGATGAAACTATGTTCAATTACCTGCAACAATCTGTCTGCTAGCATCAGCCATGAGCATGGTCTCCTTTCCAATACAAATCCAGTACTATCAAAAGAGGCCTTCTGCTTGGCTCTGTCTTTGACAGAGAAATATATTGACACGCTCCGGGAGCTGCCTGGCCCATGAAAGCAGGGGTCCACACGCTTCGAACCACACATATAGCGGAACGAACATTTCCATCAGCATCAGTGTATGCTTATTTGCTGCACATATACTGCTCATATCAGTGCACACGTGGAAAATCCAGTGTGCACGGACAAACCACCAGGTATTGGGAAAGAAAACGAAGCACATTCGTAAGGGCAGTGAACATATCCAGGATTTCCAGATGTCAGCAAGTCCACAAACACAGATGTAAAATCCACTTTAAGAAAGACTTAGCATGATTTTAATTAGATATTTGTCAAAAGTGAGTAATGCTGATAACTGCAGTATTTGAGTATTTTCATGCAACGGTCAGCAAAAACTGCCTTATTTTCATAATTCACAAAGAAAGAAGAGTGTCAATTTTATTATCAAGGTTAATATATACTTTCTGCTAAGTGCAACAATAACATTGAGATCAAAAGATTAAAAGGTGGTATATGATTAAAAACAATTTATTTTTTTCTTCCAGGAGTTGGAGGTGGTACATGTTATCCAAGATTTACACAAGTAGTCTCATCCGACTCCTTCGCTGTTGCAGAAAATCCCTGCAACCAAATCTTTCGGATAACCTCACACATTAGTGCTGTATTTGAAAGTTCTCAACTACACGTCAAATACAACAGATTTAATTTCATCAGCACTGAGTGAGCACAGGAAGCAACTTGATTTCCCACTCAGATTCCAAATCATATCTTTGAAGCTCCCTTCTCTTTAGAAGGAGCATTAGGTTTCAGCGACCTGTGCTTTGGGAAAACTGTGGGCGGGTTTCCAGTTAAAAACACGAATCATTTCAAAGTATTTACAGGTTTACTTTCCACTTTATTTTTCCCATGGGGGATGAGAAACTTGGATTTTTAAGACAAAGCTATGCATCCATAATACAAAATGGTTTCAGCATCTTAAACTGTAATGATGTTTCAGCTGAATTAAGAACATACAGCTATGAAGTTTTAAAGGTCTTTCAAGATCTTTGTACAGTCTTCAAAGACCTCTGTGTTCAGAATTCCTATGGACTTCAGCAAGTCATGATTCGGCTCTTCAGTTATCTGTAAGCAGCTTTATAAGAAACAAATCATTTATACAAGTCTCAGGAGCATTGGTGAAAAAAGTATCAATCTTGATCAAGTATGTTTTTCCCATCCCTCACTTAACACCTCTCAATCAATGTCAGCAGTATTGCAATGGATCTAATTTCATGTCAGTCACTCCAACTATTATTCAAAGATTTTTTCTCAGATACACTTCCTCAAGTGGGAATCTGGGTATGGAAGTCTTAGGATTTTTTTAATGTCAAAAAGCAAAGAATGACAAAAACTCACGCTCACGATCGATTTTAGTACCCTTAATATACAGATAAGAAAAAAATAAAATATTCCTGACCCCCCTCAAATAGCTTCCCCCCTGCTATATTTGGTATACATAACATTTAAAAGGGAAATAGAATCAACCATTTAAAAGCTAACAGAATCAACTATTAGAATGAAAAGAGACTATCACGTAGTCTATTAGCTCCCAGTATGTCATAAACTGCAAAGCTCAGCTCCCAGCACTGAAGTAGTTTTTATAAAAAAGCAAGGGGGAAGAAGCAGCAGTTGAAAACTCCAACCAGGAACACATTGAATATATCACTAGAGAAAATGGCTCTTTAACTGTAAACAAGTAAAACCACACAACTCGGAAGAAACAAATCTAGGCTTAATAACTCAGATGTTGCTTATCCTCTGTATTCTTCAGTATAAGTTTAAACAAAAGACAAATTCAAACACTGTACTGACCCCTGCCACTTATTCTCTGTCCAGTGCAAGACCCAATGAAGGCAGCAAATGATATCTGATCTCTAGCAATAGCTAAGAAAATAAGACATAACAAATAAAGACAATTACATTAGCAGAACTATAAACTGAATTTTTAAAATTAGTCACATGGGAAACAGGCACGGAAGGCTCTACAGAAACTTATAGTAAACAGGACCCCTCTTTCAAGTACAGTAAGTTTTATTTATCGTATTTTGGGGGCAGGGAAAAAAGGAACAAGAACACAACAAACTGATTTCCTACTCTAGGTGTCCAAACACTTTCATGGCCTGTGTGGGGCCAAGTTCCAAACCACCAGGGGAAACTGCACTGGATCAGGTCTGTGTAGGTAGAACTTCACAGGTTAGCACGACTCCAGTCACAGCACTTAGACATTGTCTCTCCTCCTATTCTTCACCGCTCCATGAATCAGACACAGTCTACCAACAAGACACAGATCTCGCTGGTTATCTGCCTCAGCACGTAGGGAATGGTCAGCAGACAGTTGCATTGCATCAGAAATGTGTAAGACATAGACCCAACTGCTTCACAGTTGTGAGGAGCGAGGAAACAGATTAATTGATCTCTTGTGTAATACTTAACAAGCCCAACTGCAGATATTAAATCAAGCTATAGTTTAAACTGCCATATCCAAACGGCAAACAACATGGACTTGTTATTTTAACGCTCACAAGAAGGTGTGCAGCTGGAATATCCCTGCAGCAGTAGCCAACAGCAGAAGGATAAAGATGTGTATGATACAGGCATTCCCTTCTACTTAACTCAGCTGACTGACCTTTACAAATGCCTCTCAAAGTAGAGCTTCCCCACAAACCTTTCCTGTGTCAGCTACGAGTTTTTGTGGTTTTCATTTTTTTCTAACCACAGACAGGTCTAACAATCTAGTGCAGCCCCTGCAACACAGCCAAGGTCACAGTGGCACAGGAAAAAAGACCAGGAACTAGCTTCCTGAGCCAACTTCATCATCAAGGAAAACATCTGGAGCAGTAAAATCTGTTAAGAGAAACACTGAGATTGACTTAAGTGTCTTCACAGTTGTCTTTATGAAGCATGAGAATCTTCGATATTGAAGAATGGCTGAAGATTTCTACCTCAAAACCACTTTTGATAAGCTCAGCATCTCACTGTTTAGGTCATCTCTAAGCTACTGTTGGGATACATGTCAAAAGCGGTATTCTAGATGAGCTGCCAAATGACACAGCACAGCTACAGTAATCAGTCCTGGTTTGTCCAATTCAGTCTAAACGCAGCCTGAGGTCGTGACACACTTTCAGCTGGGAAAAAAAAACCAAGACCAACCTGGAATTCCTGAAACACTAGTTAACCTTCCAGAGAGTCTGACCCCCACTAAGTACAAATCACCAGGGCCCTAAATAAGCAGTATGAAGCTGTAAAATGAAATAAATTGGTCTTTGGAAGAGTACCGTTGAAAGAAAGTTTAAATTCTCTAAGTAAATGTACTGTTTCCACAGATCAGATAAATTTGAATTTACCATTTTCTTTACAGTTAATGGGTTTATGAAAAAATCTTAATAACATGAACAAAAATGTAGCTTCTGTTGCAGATCCAGCATATATGTTCAGAAAGATACTAATGACAGCTGTACAAGAAGGACAGGCTGTCCATATCTAGGTACTGTTGACATGATGTATTATTACAAGTTAGGAAAAATTTAAGAACAGTCTTCCTAAATATAGAGCACAGACAACCAAGTACAAGGTCGGTTCATTTTTTACTCTATTTTGCATATAGATTAGTCTGATTGAAATCTTCACAATTAAATGAGGAGGCTATTTTCTGCAAAACTTCATCTGTTTATCAGTTAAATATGATCCCTCTTGTTAGAAACCTGACAGATAGACAGGCCCTGTAATTTTACAATCTTTACTAACACCTTCTACAGCCAAAGACAGATTATCTTACACCTCATATCAATAATGGATTTGTATGATATTAATCTTTCAATTGTGCTACAGTGCAGATCTTGCTGCTGACCTTGCCTTTACTACACAAACACGTCAGTACTCTGACTTTCTCCCTGCTGAGAGTCCAATTGTGTAAACTGTTTTGCTCAAAACATATCCCTGAGAGAAAAAAGGCACACTTTTCCCTCCACAAGCTAGCAGACAAACGTGCTCCAGAGCAGTTATTCAAATGTCTGAACAGTACTACTTCTAGGCACACATTGTATAGAATTAATTTTTAAACAAATTAACATCAGGCATCGGTCGCACCTTCAGCAGTTCCTGCATAATTTTTTTCCTCACAGTAGGCAAGGACTCCGCAGTTTTCTCTTCCCGTTCAATACAGCGCTCTCTCAGCCAGGCAGATGCATCTTCGTAACAAATCACTTTATGTTGTTAAACATATTTGCTTTGTTTTCAACAGACTACAATTTTTTCCAGCAAAATGAATAGTGTAATCCTAGTTTAGATCAAAAGACCAACTGCAAATTCTCCAATCTCTTGCGGAATACTGTCTATCTTCATAAAACTTTTAAAATGAAAAGCTGTTTAAAGCATTTTAAAATAGTTTCACAGATCATTTACCTTGGTTTCTTTCATAGATGGGGAGCAGTCTGCAAGAATCTGTCCAGAAACTTGTCTCAGATCAGTACCTATCAAAATTTGAAAGTTTAAGAAACTAGTTACCCAAGAAAATTATTCCAGAGTCCAATAAAACTACACAGGGCTTGTTTTGGTCTACATCTAATGTGAAATCTTCTATTGCAGATTTTAAACGCCTATGTATGATCTGACTTAATCAAGTCCTCTCCTTAACAATATTAAAACACACAAAAAAGGTGTTTATACCTAGCATATACTGCTTTCTCATTTGAGTTGTTTAAGGGAAGGAATTAATACATGATTTTTATGACTCTACAGGTTTCTTAAGAGATGTACGAGCTTGTATTTTCAATTAATTTACTGAATATGCACTATTACTATGTAAAAGTAATTCTTCTGTGTAGGGACTGACCAAATAAATCTTAACAGCTGAATTTGCAAATCAGTTTCTTCATGTCAACAGCTTTGTCATGTCAATAAATACTGCACTAAGCTAGGAGCAAGGATTATTAGCCATCTTCTGCTGTCACTTACCCAGTACAGCTACATAACTTGCCTGAAACCATCAGGCAAGATTTACACTCAGCAGTCAAGAACAAAAAGGACCTAATGTATCATAGCTGTCATCAGGTAAACGAGAAGAATCTAACATGTCTTGAAGAAAAAAAATGAAAAATTCCCTTTTGAATCACAGAAATATAATCTGTAATCTTAGAAGTTTAAAGTAGCCAGCAAACCTTCAGAAACTAACTTTGAATTCTGAATTAGTGAGGGGATTTAATCAAAGCTTACTATCCTTCTGCAAATTGACATAGTTAAACATAATTGCTGGCGCTCAGCTGTGCTTAAATGGATGGGTAAATGGACAGGTTCCAACACAGTGCTGTCATCCTACTAGTGAAATTAAGGCATCTCGCCCCTGGCTATGTAGACCACTGTGATATTCATGACAAGATGTGAACTGTTTCCTCAATATCATGTGAACAGGTTTTAGAAGGGACATGTCCAAATCTCAGACTTAGCATCAGAACAAATTTCTGTATTTTAGTCTCCTGTGGCAAATTAAGAGTTAATATTATCCTGGAAAAAAGCCACAAAACTGAAAAATACTCCATTTTAAATAGCCTTAATCTGTCAGCAGTAGACAAAGTCAAAATTCATTTTCATCTAAAATCGTCTTTCAGTTTCTATAAGTATCATACTGTGTACGTAAGCTATCGTACCTGTCATATCAAGAGCTGGTATTTTAATATGCATGTGATTCTTTACTTTTATGTTCCAATGGTATTGCCTTGAAGGCAGATGGAGTAAAACACATAGGTATCTTGAATAAAACCTTCTCCCCAGGCAGAAGGTAGTACCATTACTTAATATGTGGTGCTAAAGCGACGTGCCATGTCCTACAGAGAAGATAAAGATGTTGAGCCAATGCTGTAGATCTCATAATTTATATGTACAAAGAAGAGCTCAGCACAGTGCTTACTACTGCAACTAGCTCTTTTGAATTCAATGAAATCCTTTGAAAGAGTAAGCAGTGCACTCCCTGTAAGTACAGAGCATTACTTGAAACACCTGATATAATGAAACATTGAAATGAAGAGATTAAAAGAATAGAGGCATACAGAGCATGCTAGGAAACAAGTTATCTTCCCGAGATGCATATTATAAATATACGCGTATTTCCAAAGTTATATAATCATAGTTATAATTCCTTAATAAATGCATGCTTAGCAGGACTTGCAAGAGAGTGCGAATCAAGTGAAAAAAAAAAAAGGGTGCTCAATACAAGTACTTAATGGCTTTAGGTATTTGTATCTGAAATGGAAGAAAAAGAAAGGAGTATCCCAAGCTTATTCCCTTTTTAGTACTTAAAGCAGCAAACCAACAACTGTAATAATGTAAATTTAACTTGAAATTTTTTAACTATTATAAAGCTGTACTTCAGACTGGGAAACTTCAAGCAGAGTTACACAGAAGAAAGAACAACAAGTTGTAAAGCATGTCTGCCAAGGAGTGGAAAATGCTTTTGAAGAAACCAACTAGAGCTTCTGGGTTCTGTCTCAGTTCACCTTCAGATTAACGAATGTGCCAGAAAAGTTGGAGCTGCAGCAAGACACCTAAGAGACTCTTCCAGGATACAAACAAATTGAGACTGTCTAATGAATACACAGAGAGTAAACTTATATCTACAATCTACACACATTACTAAAGAATTCTAATGATTTTATACTGGTATAGCCCTCTCCAGGATCCTGGCTGTCAGTGTTCAGGAGAAAAAACCCTAACTTTGACTGCCAGATGAATATGGCATGCCTCACTGGTACCCTGGGTGCTTCTGACAATCTGCCTGTACTGTCTACCTGCTTCCAACAACTATTCTCCAAGTCAAATGCAGCCAGGTATTTAAGTCAGCTCTCTTTCAAAAAGATAACTGTGAGATGGACAGTGCATTTTATTCAAGCAGCTGAGTAACTTGACTGTGTAGTACCTGCTAGGTATACTGTTTTTTTTGTTACAATACAAAAGAAAGAGAGAGAGAGAGAGAGCTGTCAAAAGATCTTTGTTAGTGCTATTCAAACAATGCATCTAAGCAATGATGTTCACTTTCAGAATAATAATTTGAGACTGGAGAATCAGTATCCTGCTGATAGCAGAAAAACTCAAACATAATGTTCTTTAAACAACAAAAAAAAGAGAGGCTAAAAACTAATTGCTAGTAAAGGAAGTTGATTTTATTTACAGCCTTTATTTTTGGTCAAAAGTGACCATCAATTCAGCAGATCTGAAATGTAAGTTAAGTGTATTCAACATGCTAAGGCATTGCTGGAAAGAAAAACAAAAACAGCGCTGCTATTATTACCCTGTGGCTGACCACCCACAAACAAATCCATACAACTTGCAGCAACACCTCGTTGCATTTTGCTATCAGATCGGTCTGGGTGTTTTCAGGTTAGAAGTGGCCAATGCACCTTTCTAAGATCAGAAGACACAGATAAGTGAACAGTTTCTACCACAGAGGATTGGAGCTCCTTATCANNNTTANNATANGANCTGCTCCCTCTACGCAAATCAAGCTGCGGCCGTGTAAGTACAACACTGACAGACATCGTTCATCGTCAGCACTGTCTAATGATTCCACTTCAATGCTGGCTGTCAGCCATCAAGCCAAAATGGAAAACATGTTAAACATTTTTACCCTGGTAATACTATTCTGTACTTTTCTCTTCCTAGTGCACAAACATCTAATTACGGCTACAGTACACCATAACAATGAAAGACAATTTATAGAGTTGTTTTATTTACCCTTAAATTCCTCAGTTTATTTGGAAAGGAAATCGGAGTTGATATTTTCACTTACATTTTCCAAAAATAGTATACTGTATCAAGTACGTTCTGTACATTAAATAAAAACATGTTCAATTTATTTAAAATTAATTCACTGTTCAGACTGAAGGCCTCTTTCCAGAAAGTAGAACTGTACACATAAAATGCATAACAGAGAGATTATTCTATTTATTAAGTGAAAGGTTAGGGTAACTTTCAGAAATTTATATAAAAAAGCATGTACCTTATAGCTATTTTCCACTATGCACTAGAAAAGTCAAGTGCTTTGGTAAAATCAAAACTCTTTGTCTTCCTATTCTACAAAAACATCATTTAAAATAAATTAATACTTCACATCCCATCTTTTTTCTAGCTAAAAGGAATGTAAGCAGTGCCAATATTTTTACTCTGAAAAAAAAAGTTGTTCCATGTAACATTACATTATTTTATGATGTAATAATACATACACAAGTAACAGCAATGTGCAGTATTAGAATGAGAAATTAGGTGATCTGGTGCAGTTTCAGTGGGATACTTCACGTAGGTGCACAGTGAACTAGAGTACACGCCTGATGCTAGACACATACTTCAACTGAAAAAGGGCATTCAAACACAAGCACAAGAATGCCAAACCCAAAATATTTACCTATACCCTATACATCCCCTCCTGTGACAGGGTCTCTTCCAATATCTGTATTGAGTAAACTTGCATATAATTATGACACCTGAAACTTTTCATACAACTTCTCATGCTTACACAAGCACAAATCTGAAAGCGGAACTTGTTATCAAGGCATGAAAACTATTCCCAGAAGACTTCTTGCAGCATATGGCTGGATGACTTCTTTGGCAAAACATCTTCACACTGCCACTGTAACTTCACTCCCTCGGCCAGGGCACACAACCAAGCCACCACTCTTCCTGCTCATTCAATAAAGCAATTCCTTTGCCCAGCTGACCAGTCCTTACCACACTAACTGTAACCAGCAATCCCAGAGCAGAGGTCACAGCGGAAGAACGAAGCACAAATACACAAAGTGCAAACGTAGGTATCTGTGCATCACACAGCTAGCCCTAGCCTTAGCCTAGCAAGCATACCAACCAACTTCTGTTGTCCAGTTAAGACAGAGACAGGCACACGGCAATTAGGAGGCAGAGCAATTTCCTTCCAAATGCTACCTCCCAACACATCATCATTGAACTCTGACTGAAAGAGAAGCTAGGAGGAAAGATTGACCAGTCACTGCTCTTGACTGGCAAGCACCAGTACGGCCTCCCAGCAACACCACGGCCCAGATCGGTGTTGGTGTTCCTTCCAGCTCTGTTGCTCCTGGAGAACACCCTGCTTGATTTTCTGCGAGCAAGGAGCAGAAACACAGCGTCACAGAGGCACCTCCAAGGACCATCTCCCAGCTACCAGCTAGCACACAGGAAGGACACACTCCCTTAGAGGCTGGCTCTCCCAACATCTTGCTCCCACAGACTTTCCCAGCACAGTCAGAATGGATGGTGAAGTGCTGTCAAGGTGACATTATTTGTATGGCTTGGTTCACATTGTGAGGGGAGAAAAGGCCTAATTGCTGGTGCAAACACACCCTAAGGCTTTGCTCCTAGCTCTTTGCCGTGAGCAAGAGCAAGACCTGTCTAGCAAGTAATTAATGCCCTAAGGGAAATGGCAGCAGATCCCATCACAGTTCTGCACTGTATTTCCCTCATTAACACCAACTTCCACTGACTTTCAGGGAGCAGATAAGTACTTCCAATATTCCCGTATTTGTTCGAGACAAAGAACCAATAGAAAATTCTCACGCCTGGCTAGGCATAATTAAGAATTGCCCAGATAAAATAAAACTCAGGTCACCTAGGCAAGATAAGATGATTTTGGATTCCAGCATTATGGAACTTTCTGCCTTTAATGGTTATAGCAAAGCCAAACAGAATTTATTTTATTTCAACTCCATTTCACAGGAGACAACTCTAACACGCATATCTGCATTGGATTACAGGTGCTTCAAAAACTGAGGAACAGTTTGACCTGTGCAATTCTATCAAACCACTAACAACGAATTTGGACAATGTCCAGCGTGGGAGTTTTAAAAAAAAAGGCCAAACCCTGATCTTTACTCATTCAAGAAATGTTCAGAGAATCCTAAACCCCTTTAAGACGAAAGCAACCCAAGACCCTTTTTGTAGCTTTAGATCTTCAGCATAGTACACAAGACTAGCCCTAGACCTTAACTTGCTCCATGAGACAAGAAATGCAAGAGTGTTAGTTAAACGGTTTATGTAAACGTGGGTTGACACAGGCATTCTTGGGTTAGGTGCAGTCCGGTGACAGCAGACAAAAGATTAAATCATAAATAAGTAACAGACTTGTACTAAAGGCAAACCATTTCCAGTGGATTTCTGAACAACTTCTTATAACCTGCTCCTTCAGTTTAAGTATAACATGTAGTTATACAGTTATAGACTGAATTGTACATTAATTTATTTTGCCATAAAATCACAAATGGGTATTTCTAACCCAAGAAAGTTGTTATTATGACCAAACTGAAATATATGAAGTTTGTTTTGATAAGAAGTTTGATACTACTTAGCAATTTTGTTTGGGAAAGATCAACAGACAAAAAAAGCCTGTGACGTGTACAGTTATGCGTCTCATTGAAAAATGTCACCTCCATGGCAGTTGTGAGCCCATCCAAAGCATTTCTTACATAACAAATCCTGGAGTTCTCTTGCATAACAAATCCCTGGATCCCAATCACATTAGCTACGTACTACGCATATTTTTTCCACATAACTGCACACCTGACATTTGCAAAATCTGGCTGAACATTTTTCACCTTATATCCCTATTGATTTAAAAATACAGACTCACTTTATCACTAATTTTTAAAAATACACTTCTCTGCTCACTCCCTATTTTTTTATTATGCCTAATTTAAATTAGTTTCTAAATGTGCAGTGTAGATCATCTCATTTAGGACAGTCATATACACATTCTCACATATATATGTGATTAATGCATTCTAGAGGAAATTTTAAAAATCTTTGCACAAAATGACTTATCTCCTGAAACACAGTGAGCCAATTACATTTCTTTTTACATATTATATATTTGTATGTATGTACACACACTCTTTCACCACGGCAAAAACATAATTATAAACAAAGAGTACAAAGAAACCCATCCTTCTGTGCTGCTCATCTCAAACATATTGCCGTCTGCCAAATGGAACTTGGTCATTAAACACCAATTAATTTAATGCTGACTTTGACTGCAGGTTGTGCAGACTGCAAGTACGCACATGTTCATTAAAATATCACATTTACAGATAAGAAAATTCCAGAACTTATATACATATATATTTATTATACATCAGATTTGCTGAGGAAAATGGTTTGGGGTTTATGTTTAAGTTGCATAGCCATAGCTTCTAGAACAGGCAAGCACTGCCAAACTGTCCTCATTCTTTTCTCCTCTACCTCTTCCCCATGTGTCTGTCACCCACACCAAACAAGGCAAGGTGTAAAGTCTTTTTTGGTGGCACTTTCACTGCATTAGGTGATCACATACTATCATATGTATTGCAGGTAGCAATACCATTCTCAGGTTTATTGCAAGTATGCATTCTTTAAGCTTTCACTGTTCACAACATAAGTCTAAGCTGAAAATAATTTGCATATAATTCCTCTGTATTTTTTTCCAAGAGAAAAGTGCTAAATGAATATTAAGAGCAATTACAATAACAGACACATCATGAACCAGTCAAGCTGTACTGTGAGGCTTCACAGAACTCTGCAGCAACAAGCCACACAAACTAGATACATAAATCTATTTCTTAGGAGATTTGCATAACATCCAGAGCAGGACAATATGCAGTCATTTTCCTATGGCTACATCTGTTTTAAGAGAGCCCAGCTGTTTGGTTCCCCTCCCCCTCCCCTCCCCCCTTAAGGTGGGCATGTACTTTAATACACATTACACATAGTGGCAGACAACTACAAAACAGAAGTGGAATTGCACTTTGGTAGAAAAAGTATACAGAGTAAATCACAGAATCACAGAATGGTAGGGGTTGGAAGGGACCTCTGTGGGTCATCTAGTCCAACCCCCCTGCTGAAGCAGGGTCACCTACAGCAGGCCGCACAGG
>Ga0065711_1003634_pt1 | contig 27076 bp, 24 predicted proteins | sample Hoacrofraction12_FD_59098 | JGI IMG/M metagenome (GOLD analysis project Ga0065711, IMG submission 59098) | Hoatzin crop microbial communities from Cojedes, Venezuela - Epithelial fraction 12 v2 (version 2) | ecosystem: Host-associated > Birds > Digestive system > Esophagus > Crop | place... | reverse complement strand
GGGGGGGGGGGGGAGGCACTTGCATTTTGTGGAGACAGAGATGATTTTATCGACTATCTAATACCGCTTAGGAGCTTAGCAGTATGTGACGTAGTCCATTTGTGGATTAAACACAATGCAAAATACAATCTTTCTCTTCTTTTCAGAAGTTACCACATTGCTGCCACCCTATGTGTATTGACCAGGCTTCTAAAAATGTCTTTTGTGCAGCGCTGCATACACTCGTGGCTCCGTACAAATAATTAGTAATATAACAAGGTAATCAAGAGCAGGGTTTCATAAGCAAAGGTCTTAACATCTAGTGAAGAGACAGCTATCTAAGCTGAATGATGAAGGTTGTTTAATGATGTTCACAGTAAGAAAGACTGACAGTGTTTGGTGCCTTTCTTTGGGATATGCCTCTTCATATCCTATTTGTTTGCTTTGTATTTACTTATGGCTCCCACGGTCAGGTGAAACTGAGTCTGTCAAGCTATATTTTCAAAGAACTAGAATGCAAACAGTGTTGGAAGGTTGGTTTGTGCTGCTTCTGTTGTTTTCTGAACACTTGCTTTTGTTGTCTGTTTGAGTTGGTTTAGTTTTACTTTGTATTGCCTTTCCCTCTGCAGTCAGCCCTGCCCTTGTGAACTCCAGCATCCTTCAAGCAAGACATTTCAGAAGATGGCCGAGAGAAGCCAGGATGCTTTGATACTTCTCCTCTCCTTGCCCTGACCCTTCCGTACCCGTGTTTCGTCTGGCACAGGAGCCTGGACTGTGGGAAGTCGGCTGCCAACTGTTGAGAGAAGTTCTGGGGATGCCCTAAGTTGGTGCAATACAAAGAAGTTTCTTAAAGTCTTGATTTCACTTTCTTTTAAGGGTGTGTATAAACCCAGGTCAAACTGGAATTGATCCACAGTAGAACTGACTGAAAAACAAACAAACTGAAAAAAAGACTTAACTATTTTATTTATTTCAATATTTAAGAGAGAAAAGAAGTGCTGAAGTTGCACAGTATTTTTGTTTGAAATACATTTTACTTCAAATTTTAAATGCAATTTTGTGAAGACATGAAATTTTAAAAAGCACTTAATGTAAAATAAAGACTGAGTATTTACTTTAAGGAAAAAACTTTTTTTAAATAATGAAAATAAAGATCAACTCTGCTCTCTCTCTTACTTTAAAGAAGCCATTCATACATGTGCTGGGTATCTTTGTTTTTTACAAATTGGATGTGGTAAGTGAAGATTGTTCTGGTTTACTTTCTCCTTAATAATATTATCCTGTTAGATGCTTAAAACTTACTTTGCTGTACTGTGTTAGGCACAATCTGAACAAAAACTGTTGAAATAGCAAAGACCAAGCTCAGTGGCTGAATTTTTTGTTACCAGATTTTGTGTTCAATTCAAAGGACTGTCTTCTCCCAGTAGAATTGATGTGTCTTTTCTGCACAGAAAAACAGGTTTGCTCTTGAGCAACTCCACGAAAGACTTCTGCTGAAAGAGGGGCTTAAAAAAGGAAGACAACTCTGTTCATTTTAGTATTATTTTTTGCTTTGGTAATTCCACAGCTGATTGCGAGTTGCTTCTAAGGGAAGTAGCTTAGTGTTCAAGTGTTCTTGGCATGGAGCTTCCTGTTGGAGTCAAGGATGATGCCATGTGTAGAAATCTTGTGTGCTTCAGCCCTTTCTTAAGAATTAGTGGACTTTGAAAAGCGGACAGGTGCACCTGCGTGTCAGCAGTAAGCAACAGGGGTTACTCAGCAGGAGAGGAATGTGAGTTCCCACAGCTACAATCCTAAATTGTCCTGTGAGGCAGCAGTGAGGGATGTTCACATCCCACATTCTGAGTTAGTTATCTGCTCAGTGAAATAAGGTCTTCTGCTCCATACAAGCACTGGAGGATTTTGTCGGCCGCCAGATCTGCTCACAGTGGATCGCGGAGGTTGGTTCACTGTCATGTGTGATGCAGTTTCATGAGGATGCAGGGTAGCCTTGTGTACTAGGAGCAGGGTATTGGACTTGGCTCTGAGAGTAGCTTCTCCTCTGTAACAGGGGTGCCAGGTGTACCTATCAGTGTAGACCCAGGGTATAGATGGAAAAAGGGGTTTTATTAATGTGGCTTATGTTGGCTTTCAGAGTGAAAAAAGCTATGTCTACAAAAAATGCATCCTGACCATGTGAAGCTGCCAGAGACCCTGATCCTGCATCATGTTTCATGTGCACCTGAAACTCAAACTCACCTCATTGAAAGGTTTCCATGTGTCAGCAGCAGCAGCAGATTTTGCCCTCTTCTCCCTTCCCCTTCTCCTGATCCTTCCCAGATCAACACATAGGGCCCAAAATAACCATATAAGATGTCTGGTAGACCTGAGTCCTGCTCCCACTAAGTTAAATGACAAAATTTATGTCCTAATTGGGCTCTTCGGCAGGATGATTTTGTTTTATTCATTTAGTTGTTTTCCAAACTTGCAGTGATAAACTGCCTCTAGAGAAAAAAGAAATCAAATTTTGTTTTGACAAAAACCAGCAAGACGCACAACTGTAACGAAGATTTGCAAACTGTAGGGTCTGTATTCAGTTTGTGTAATATTCCTTCCAAATAAAAGTTCTGCTTCCAATGCCCCTACCGTATATTCCTCTGTAAATATTCCTTTATCAGACCAATTCCACAAGGTCTTTTTTAGTGCAAATTATCTTCTTTTAAAAAGACATTGTTGAATAACATACTTGTACATATACTTTTCTAAGCTCTACATTGTTTATAATACTCTCTTTGAAGCTTAAAATAAAACTTCCTCCTCTATTGATTTTGTTTCCCTTTTCCATTTTGTAAATTACGACTTTTGTCCCTGGATTTTGTTTTGCATTTCTTAATGAAGCTTGATGTTAACCAAGACTTCTCTTCCTTTTTCTCTTTTACTTTCTCTTCTCCATTCATTGGACTACAGAAACTGGTCCTGTTGCTTGCTATAGCAAAGGTAGGCAGGAAATAAAATGCTACTTTTGCGTAGGACTCATTTTAAGAGTGTTTCCTATCATTTGGTGATAACAGAGGATCTTCCTAAATGTGTTTGCATTTTAATAACCTTCTCCATGAGATTAATGGAGTTGCATTAAGTTAATTTCAGTTCAAAGGTGGAACCTAAATAATATGAGAGCTTTTTATATTGATTTTAGCGACACTGCCTTAAAGAGTCCTGACCCTACCTATGCCATTTCTAATCCAGTCACTGGAGTAACTGGAAACTGTGGTTCCCTTTGCTGCATTTCACAGTGCAGGCATGAACCCTTCCTTTCCCTTTCCACACACTAGATTGGTTGTGTAGTTGTATAGGATGGAAAGACAAAGAGGAAATACTGTTTCACATTAGATGCCATCTTTTTAGGAGACTCTGAGTGTCCTCTTCCCTAATAGGCCTGGTGTCATTTTTATGAAGCTCTGTTGCCTTTCCTCTGCCTTCCCATCAATTTCTCTGCTACCAGTAGAGGCTGTAGATGGCTCTTTTTACTTTGGCAGCTGCTTGCCAAAATAGCGACTGAGGTGTTGTTTTTAGGAGATCTTCTGACGTGGGTACAGATCTTTTAGAGCAGTGAACTGCACCCCCAGCAGATTAAATGGCAAGTAACTCCTAAAGAGTTGTTTAGGAGTTATTTTCATTTGTCAGAAATGGATTCAGTCAGGCAATGTAGGAATTGTATGGAATTGTACAGATGGGCTCCTACCTGTCCAATTTTTAACAGTTATGTGTGACAGAGGGTGTGTCGTTGCAGCAGAGAATTAACTATTTTTGGTCTTCTTTTATAGCCTTTCCCTATAAAGATCTATTTTTCACATGTATAATCTTAATTTCCAGTAGCGTTTTGTTTCGTCACTCTTTCTTGAGGTGAATATGACTGGAAAGCTTCACTGCTTGCCTTCAGACTTTATCTGTACTTGTGCAAGACCTTTAGCTGATTCATTTGAGGAAGGAGAAAACCAAAAGGCAGTTGCAGCTACCTTTGCTGTCCTCAGTCACTGTGGCTCTTGGGAACCTATGATAGAGCAGCTTTTGGACTCCTTACTGGGTTGTCCTCAGCTGTTCTGTGGCTAAAAAGGTCTTTCCTTCCTTTTCACCTGTTGGGCACTAGGGGCCAGAGGCAGCTGAGAAGGTGGGGTAAGGTGACAACCCTATTTCTGAGCCATGCTGAGAAGGTAGCTATGATGGTCTCCTTAGAGCCCATAGTGGATGATAGGATTGCTGGTTTTAAAGCCCCTCCTAGCAACTTCCAATTCCCTTGTTGCCATTTGCTCTCAGATATTCTTACAGTAATCTGAGTTGCAGGCCTACACAACTACTTTTTCTTAGGGATTTCACGGGGGGCAAGTAATCTTCTTTTCCTGGAGGAAAAGGGAGGGTGTGTGATGACAGAACCTGAGGCCCTGGCCATTGCTGCTTTTGTTGTTCTTCTCCTGGCTCCTCTTGAGCTTTCTGCTGTGCTGCATAGAGCAGAGAGACCCAGAGGGAGGTTGGACCGAGGGCAAAGCTGAATGCTGAAAAGTCAAAGAAAGGACAGTTGAAGAAAGGACGGAAGGAAACTGCTTGTGGTGTCGGTGCACTTATCTCGTTCAATAGGTCATCTCCCATTCTAACTCAGTTGTCATTTCCATTGTCCCCAGTGTGATGGATGCAGAGAGCAGAGCTAGACATTTCTGCTAAGGTAACCAGGAGAGAAAGTATACGTTGAAATTGGCCTTTATGGATGTCTGTCAACACCCTGTTTAGATGAATGGGATCCTTCCCACCACAGCAGAGCTATTGTCACAGGCTGTCAGACTCCAGAGAACAACTCTGCATAAGTCTCATTAATTCAAATATTTTTGTGCCTTTCTTTTGGTTTTTGTTTTTCGTTGTTGTTGGCATTTTTTTTTTAAGCCATAGGCCTGGAAATAGAAAGGTTCTAGAGGAAAGTTTTAATTTTATAGAAATTATGTGAACAGAAAAAAGTACCACTGTTCCCTGAGCCCCAGAGCGGATTTAGATTGGCATACTGGCTAGGAAGGTATCTTATTTTCCTGTCTGGAGAAGCATTCTTGCTGCTGAGAGTCAGGCGTGACAGGAGGAGGGAGTAAAAATGTCTGCCAGTTTTGTGGCAGCTCCTGGGTGCCCCCAAAGCCAGGTTTCCCTGCGCTGAGACTTAGCTGAAGGCTGGCAAAGCTGAGGACTGGAATCCCAAGTTCTCTGGGTGGACTGAGAATGGCATCGGCTTCTTTGCTTTGACCTGAACTACAATATTGCACTGGCTTAAGATTTATTACAAACTTTTGCCTGGAATCAGGAAAAAAATTATGGTTAAATTTGCATCCTGGAGCTGTGAACCCTAGTTGTAATCAGATCCATCAGCCTACAGATGATGAAAAAAACACATAACCCCTTCTCTATAAAACCAAGCTTTTAATGATCACGAGCAATGACATAAACTCCTCTGTACCCTGTCCCACCCCTACTGTTGAAGATGGCTGAGTAGGACCTCGACTACATAAAGCATACGTAGCAGAGCACATAAGCAGTGACTGCTCCCAGCTTTGGCTGGGCTTGTCCAAGTTGTGGCTTGATGTGTTTAAGATCTCCATTGTCCCTTGGAAATTATTGTAAAATTGTGTTTCCTTTGCTGCACCGTAGCTGGACATTCACCACAGTTTTGTTCTATTTTTTATTTTAATAACTTGAGATCTATCCATCTGTGGCATCTTAATTTCACCAGTATATTTTTTAAGACCTGACTGCATGTTTTTCTGTTTCAACAAATGCTCTCGCTGTCTGTGTTAGAAACTTTTACCATATCATCTGTTATTTGATGAAGTTTTGTCCTTGTAGCCTGTAATTCTTCATGATTCCATGGTGTGTGCACCGTGATGACAGAATGATGGCATTTACCTTTAAAAAAGCACAGATTTCTGGAGCACAGTGTTGTGGCTAATATTGCCATCCAGGATACAATTAGAAACGGTTTGTTTAATGTTGTTTAAGATAGCTGTGGTAGCTCCAAATGGTCTACAAACCAACTATGGCACTGCTGTGGAAAAGGCAATACACTTTGGACACAAGCTGCACAGTGGGCTGAAGCTCTTGGAGCTGCTGCTGCCCGCCTGAGAGAGGCAGCTGCTCTGGGGAGCTTGCAGAGGGGAACTCCTCCTTTGGGATCCCAGCTGATGGATGGTGCCTCTTGGGCAGGAACAGACGTAATCTCCCTTCAATGGCTTACACTTAGTGTTTTTTTTGGAGTGGAGTTTCATTTCTTGGTGCTGTTCATCTTCCATAACCAATTCTCGGTAAGACCTTCTAGATTATCTCTAGCTTTGCACAGGTGTTGAGAGATATTATTTCTTGAACTGAAGCTCCTTCTCATTATGTTCCTTCAGTCTTCGCTATTAGTGTCCTGGTGTCAGTGGCTTCACTGTGGACTGCAGGAAGAGAAGGAATGTGACCAAGTCTTTCAGATGCGGCCTTCTTTTTTGAAACAGATTAGAGATTTTGAATAATGCTGGAGACAGTTTTGTCAAGTGTTGCATAAGACTTAGCTTACTGATTTGGCTTTCTTTCATTAGCCAGCAACCATTAACTTCTTCATATGATGGTTTCAGGAGTCAGTATTGAGGCCAGCTCTCCCTGGTGAGAGGAAGCCATTGGATGGGAAATAGCTGGAAGCCGTGCTGTCAGTTAAGGGGTACTTTTATTTCAGTGTCCGATAGCCAGTGAGACATAGCTTTCAAGTTCATGTAGCACTTTGTACAGCGGAGTTTACATGGTGTGGTTTTAAGCCTGTGTTTGAGAAATTGTTTTTCCCCTGTTGGTATAAACCATAGTTGCTTCCTGTTGGTGCTCTGCCGGGAGTGGCTTAAATGTGCTAAACAACACTAAAGTCTTTCCAGCCTTTTCCTCAGGCTCAATAACTTGTTTTACAGTGCAGTGGATTCTGCAGTTGGATCTTGGCTCAGAAGTCTCATCCATTGCTGGGATATCTGGGCTTGGGCTTCTTAAAGAACAGGTCCTAGCTCTTCTTAGGTCTTTCCACACTGATTGTGTCTCTGAATCTGTCCATCAGCCTGGAGGCTTAGGAGAGTTTTTAACTATCCACAAACTCTCTCAGGGTTGAATTAGATTTCTGTTGTACTCTTCAGACATCCAGATGTCTGAAGCCATGTATTCCTTCACCTGGAGAAGAGGACTTTCCCTGGGTTAAGGAGCTTCATTTCCCTTGCAAGGCCAGGTCAGCCTCTTCATTAATTAGCTCTCCAAGACCCCTTCCTCACTTCCATTAAGGTTAAGATTTTACAAGTACTTAGTGGTCTAAAGGAAAAAAACGGAGAATAATTTCCTAAGGACATCTGCACCCGTTAGATTCCTCTGTGACTGTTTACATATTTATGGGTCTGGCATTACGTGAAGAAGAACTAGTCCCCATTAGACTTGGTGCAGCTATCACTGAGAATTGCCAGACATCTCTTGGGTGATGGGATCCCACCTGACTCAACAGCTGTTAAAGGTGAGACGATTGGGGATGCCCAGAACCTTGTCAGACCAGCCTGTAGGAGAGGACTTCCCAGCCTCTTTGCCATTAACAGAACCACTGAGCAACAGTCCCACTAGCCAATGTAGCAGCCAGCTAAGAGCAGGGTCAGCAGACTCACAGATCCCCGTAGTACTGTGGAAGATAATTTTCTGGCATTGAATACGATAATGTTCTACTTTTGTATAGGCTCTGTTAAGCAATTCCCTGGTGCTGAAAAGGAGCAGGACTAGTGGACTGTTTAATGAGGGTCATTTGTGTCCACTGCAGTGCAACTAGCTAATTTCTTGTTTAATCTGATGTGATATTTAGCGGCTATGAAGTATCGGTTGTGTAGGTTAAAGCACTGCGGCTCACATGTTAGAAGTTAAAGAGTGGCCTGCACTTTGACTTGGTTAATCTGGGGTGGAAGGTCTGGTGAGCTCTGAGAAAAAAAACCCATGGATTTTAATCTGGTGGTTTTCAGTGAAAAGCAACCAAGAAGATCCTACTGTTTTGATATCTCTGGCAGCATTTTGTTGGACAGTTACTCAGAAAGGCTGTTCAGATAACTGAAGCGAAAAATACCCTGTTGAGGAGAAAAGATTTTGGTTTGATTTGAAATGAAGCACGATCTCTTTTTCTCAATGAAACGAGCCTTTCCCTTCCTTTCCTGCTTCCAAGTGTGCACAGGCTTGAATGAAACTTTTCATTTGTGAGTATTTATCCCTCTCTTAAAAAAAATTCCATCAAGCCCACTTTCGAAGCAAGGTACTGCTCCAAAATGAAACTTCTTTTCTGTGAACCACTGGCATAAAATGCCTCACCCTTTCTGAAAAATCAGTCTCTCCCTCTGCTGCCTCTTAACCCTTTCTCCCCTCCTGCTTGCTTTTGAGTGAAACTAATTCATCCAAATTCACTCCTTCACTTAGATGTTTAGATCACCCTGAAATTGCATTTTTTAGAGACTAAACTGAGACATTTCACTCCCCCCTACTGAGCACGTACTGATGCTCTGCAGGGTGCAGTTGTAGCTCTTACTTCCCTCTAGATGTTGACGTTGCTGGGACTTTGATGGGAAAATGAAAACTGGCTGCCCTGTTGATGGAATCTCAATTGGCACTTAGAAATTCGCAACCAAACAGGGGATTTAATTAACGGAGAAGGGAAAAAAATCAGTAGATGATGGGCTTTTTCCAGCTTCTGGCACAGCATTGCAAACAATGGAGAGTGTGCGTGGAGAGCACTGCCCGTTCGGCAGCGGAAAGAGTTTCTTTAGGTTGACAAGGGACTGAAGTAGCTTGCTCCAAATTGGTTTTGTTTGTGTTTAGTTGAGTGAGTCAGTTCTACTTATGTCTGAATATACAGTCACATTAGCAACGGTGTAAATTATGCTTGCGTGGGAAAGTCAGACCTCTTGCATTTACAGCGCGTTCGCATGGGTTGTCAACTATTTACCCGTCATGTGCTGAATTGCTTTACCTGGATTACATGTGGTTACCTCATGTAACAGCAGTGAGGTCACTGCCTATGCAATGGCATGGTGTCTTCTGCGTAGCTAAGTTTATTTAAAATTAAAATGATGACATTTAAATAATTTCTCCAGAGTTTGCCATTTGATTTGAAATTTCTGGAACCATGTTGGCAGGGAAGTAGTCTAGAGTTATTTCTTAATCTTTCTAGAAAGAAAGTTTGTCCCGAGATTAGTAATATACTCTCTCCTTTTTCCCTTTTCTGTTTCCTAATTCATCAGCCTGCCCCGTTTTCAGTTGACAGTTACTTTCACAGGATGGCTTTTTCCTGGCCCGTGGGTGAAATCACCTCTGAAGTTCTCCCCGGAGCCCTCGGTGCTTGAGGAGGACTGCAGCGGTGCAGAGGGCTTGTCTTGATGCCCTCCGAACTGACTGGGTGGACATGGCCTGTTCTTAGTGAACAGGTGCCCAGGTCACGAAGCATTGCCTCCATCATGCTCTCCCACCTCATCCCAGCGGAGAAGCCCCGGTCGGTCGGAGTGTCCCAGGGAAACGGTGTGTCCCATCCACTGCTGCCACCAGCTGGAGTTGGACACAGTTGTGTCAGCGTGGAAACGCTGGAGCCGGCCTTGGCGAGCACTGCCTTGACAACATGGGTACCCCGGGCAGCGCCGGGCATCCCTGCAGGCGTACTGCCGTCTGTCTGTCTGGGTTAGCGGGGCAGCTAACACTGGGAATACTGAGGAAGGACAAGGTGTTTGGACAGCAGGTATAAGTTCAAGCAGGTAGCAGAGTCCTTGTTCAGGTTAGAGGGAGGGGAGGAGGGGCAGCGCTGACATCTTGTTTTGTGGGGGGGTTTAACAAAGGTAACGCTCTCACGGAAGGCTATTCAGGCTGTCGTTTCCTTAGCATTTTAAATACCACCCCACTCCTCTTATTATAGCTAGGGATTTTGGCTCTCCCAAGGGGGAGGAGATGTTCTAAATGGGCTGCCAGGGAGGTGGATTTAATGCACTGGGAAGAACTGGCTTCACCAAGTTAAAAAGCAAAACAAAACCCAATCCTCCATTCCTATTTTTAGTGTTTATGACCAAGTATTTTTGCTTGGTTGCTCATTTTGAAAGGGTTTAGTGAGCCTGCCAGTTGATTGAAAGCTCTGTGGTGTGTGAGCTGGCCTGGCTGGGGAGCCTGCAGTGCATAGCGACGAGGTCGGAGCTGTGCCGGAGGTTTTTTTCCACTGCAGTTTGTTGAAGGGTAACAAAAATGTCCCCTGGGCAAAGGGGATGTTAGCTTTCCAGGTTGCGGTGATTCATCTTGTCTGGATAAGCAGCCTTCCTCCCACTCCCGCGTTTTGATCTCCATCTACCTCACCCCTACTCTACTGTGCAACCAAGTGCAAAGCCTGCCCTGCGCTGGCGGGCGGTGTTGCTGGGGGGGCCTCACGCAGCGACCTGCCCGCGAGGGGGTACCTGCTGGGCAGCATTAGCATCCCCTGCCCGGCCTCCTGCCCAGTTCGCGCTCTGTAAATGTGTTTATTCTCGTTATTAGGAGCTGTGTCCCTGGCATATGGAGTCCGTGCGGTGCCTGCAGGCAGGTTTCCTTCCTGTTGGTGTTGGTAAGCAGCCCAAGTGCCTCCTGGCAATTAGCAGATCGTTACCCATAATGCGGCGCGCAGCGATGCAGCCTGGTGGGTTTTCTGGAGGTCACTCTGACCTAAATCACCCCCAGCAATTGTACAGCGCTGGCATGACTTACCAGTGCATTAACAAGCTGATGCTTCAGCGCGAGGTTATTTGAGTGCTTCCACATTATTTTTCTTCGGCAAGAAATCGCCATTTTGTCTAGCGGCCACCAGTGGCTAAGAGGGGCTGGTCTGGCAGAGAAGGGAGCAGGGTGCTGGCTGGTTTTGAGATGGGGCGTTGTGGGCTTGTGGCATTTCCTGTGACTTCAAGGTTGGGGGCCGTTTCTGATCTCCCGGGTTGCAAACGCGCAGAGCCCGGTTTGCCGCCTCGCTTCTGCGTGGTGGCAGCGTCGCTGCGGTGAGCAGAGCAGCGCGTGCCAGGTGAGCGCCCGCGTCCCCGCTGCTCGGCCTCGGAGGGCAGGACAGAGGAGCAAGACTCTGCCCCCCACCTGCCGCAGCCCAGACCCGCGGACAATGTGAAATGGAGGTGCAGGTTTCAGCCTGTGCCAGGCGGTTTTGGAGGGGCAGGTGTGTCTGGCCGGGGGGACCCCACGTGGCAGCGGGCACCCTGGCAGGGCTTGTCCTGCCTCTGACAAACCTGAGCCCAGAGCAAAGGGCCTGGCTGCAGCACCACCAGCCCGAGTCAGGGTGTTCTCACAGGGCAGTGGTTTGTATATGCCAGAGTTAATTGTTGGCGGTTTTTAGAGGCTTTTAAAGTCTGTAACTTCGGTTTTTCATTTCTCCCTGTTAAGATATGTATGGCTGGACCGTGCGTGCTGAGGAATGGGGGCTACGCAGGGAAAGGCACACACAAACCTGTCGCAGTAAAACTGTTTTAAAACATTTCTCTAGTAGTGTTCCTGTAAGACTTGTGGTATCTGCTGCCAAGGGAATGGTGCATGTGGAGACAGTGATTTGACTGACAGGCCATTAAGATGCCCAGAATAACTTGCTCCTGGCTTCCCTCTTTGCGTGCTCTGGAGGTCACCCCAAATCCCACCCAGCTCCTCCAGCTGCCCCGTGCCAGACAGAGTTACTCTGCCTTGTCTGCAGCTGGTGTCTGGGTGCGCGGGAGTCTGTTTGTGCACAGATCCTTCATTTTGTTTCTGTACATGCGCGGCCTTTGAGCCAAGCTTTGCTCTCGATGTACCATCGGTAGCCCAGGCTTTTTGTCCTAGCTGACGCTCTTGATGCTTGAAAACGTTTCTGAGGAAATTATGCAGTGTTGTAGAGTCAAAGCGGGGAGCTTGAAGAGCTGGTGGGTGGACTTTCTTCAGGCAACAAAATTTTCGGGGCAGTGCCTCGAGACGAGGGGTGTTTCAGTAGGAGCTCACTCCCCCCTGTGCCCTTTGGTGTTTGCATGGGTAAAGCAACAGCAAGGTAGTGCAGGAGAGAGCGAGCCGCCAGTGCCGCCTTCCACACACCGCCATTTTACAACTTCCTTGAGATGTCTAGTGTTAATTGCTTTCAAACACAGGTCTGTCCTGCTTTCGGTTCCCATTGACTCCAATTACACCTGCCTAACCGCGACTGGGACTGAGCCACTATCTTTTGCACAGGGGTTTTATGTGTCCCTTGGGTGAGCAATTAAAGGAGGGGTCTCTTCTAGTTTTGCCGAACCTTCAAGCAATTGCTTGTAATTTATGTCTCTTTTCCCACTGGAACTGGCAGTGCCGAGAAGGAAACCACCACCTCCAGAGTGCAGCTGGCTGCCAGTGCTGGGTGCTGATGCAGCAGAGTGCCCCTTCCCTCTCTGCGGGCTCGGTTTAAGCTCTGTCCATGCCGGCCAGAACTGCTACAGGGCCAGGAAATGAAATAATAGGAACTATAAGCTCTGCTACAGCTGAATGGTTTCAGAACTTCATTAATTATTAAAAGCGTTAATTCTTCCACAATTACTGGCATATTGCGGCATATTAGATTAGAGGAAAGTTGGTCTCTGACCAAATCAGGCTGACCAGCCTATTCACTGAGGCGCCCGAGTCCTGTTAGACTCCCTTCTGTAGCAGAGCTGGAACACGGTGCCTCGGACACCGGGAGGAACAGCCAGGGTGTCTTATTTCCATCAGAACATAGAAATTCACGGTGGTAATATTTCCTCTCCTCCTCTTCTGCCTGATGGTAGTAAAACCCAATGGTGCCTACAAGAGAGATTTCATTTTTTGTTTGTTTGTTTATTTTTCTTAAGAAACTGGGTTCAGCGAGGCTCTGTGTCGAAGAGGGTGAGACAAGAGCTCTTCACCTGCAGCCTCTGGCACATACTTCTGGCCTGGCCACAGGGAAAGCTGTTACATTTTTTCTGTTATGAAATACTCATGCTTCCCTGTATCAGAGGTTCTGTGGCAGGTGGTGCCTTGGATCCTGACCCCACAAACACTTTTGCAGGTTTCTGTTTATGAGTAGCTCCACTTGAGTGGGCAAGCATACGTCCCTGCATCAGTGTTGCAAGATGGGAAGGGCCAGGAAAATGCCCAGAGCTCCCCATCCTCGTCCCATAGAAATGGTTGGTCTTTTCCTGAGAGTTGCAGCTCCTGGAGCCCTGGGATTCTGGCAGAGCCAGGCTTTTTGGTGTGCTTGAATGGTTTGGGTTTTTAAGGGCCCTTTCTAATCTGTCTGTTGTTCACACTACGTATCTGTAAACATGCCTTCAGAGATGGAGAAATGTGGGCTAAATTTTTATATTTTAATAATAAAATCATATCCCTTATTAGAATTACAAGTTACTTTTCCCTTCTTTTGTACAAATAATGCTAATAGTTCTGTCTAATAGTGGCAGTGGTCACAGCAATCCTTATTCAGTCTTAGCAGGAGGAAATTTTGCAGTTTCTTTGCATGTAAAACTTCCATTATTTGGACAGGATTCCTGTGACATAGGTCATTATGTCTGTAATATGTATTTATAGTTGTTTAAAGACCTGAATAGTTTATGGAATATATTCTGATGCAATATAGCCAGGAGCCCTGTGGGTTTTCGCTATGCTATTGATTAAAAAGCACACCACTACACAGTGAAGACAAGGGAAAGAATTGGAAACCGGGTAAAAATTCCTTTCACTCCATGTAAATAATTTCACATTTGTTTTAAAAAAGGAGTCTCTGCTTATTTTTTTCCTCAAGATAATCTCTGCCTTTGTTTGAAAAAGGTTATTGATTGGATTGTTAACTTAAATAGTCTGTGGCGGGTGTGACAGAGCACATGGCTGCAATTAATCTTGCGATGCAGAATCCATTATTGAAGAAGCACTAATGAGCTGTTCTAAGGCCTTCACTGGTCACAGGGTGCCTGGGAGCAGCAGATTGCTCCTGCCCCTTAAGGTTGGTTTTGGTCTTTAGTGTTATACAGCCAGGGCAAGCAGAAGAGAATTTTAGGTTTAATTTTTTTTAGGGTATTTATGTTAAAATTCTCCTTACCGCCAACCTGCAATTACACTAGGTGGGGAATACAAGAAATCATCTCTGGATGTGCTCGCCCCTCACTCCTCCGGCCAGATGGCTGGTGGACATATAGTGCACAATTAAAGCCAGTGGCATGTGTAACACCGGTGTCACTGTATAATGCAGTCTCAGTCGCAGGGTTCAGATCCAGAGGAGGGTTTTGACAAAGATGAGGAAGCTTTCAGGCCTGATCTATACTTTAAAATATTGCTTTAAGACAAAAGGATGAGCTGTTGGCAACCTTCTCACTGTGAGTTTTATTGTCTATGTTGTTTATAGCTATTGCAGCGTAGCAAAAGTTTGGGTAGAGAATAGTTATGGTAGATGAGAAACTGCCGATGTTAACATATCACATGCTCCTTCAACACAACTGCTCCCGGGGTGTATTTTAGCGGTCTGTCTATTGACTTCGGTGACACCATAAATATGTGTTACTTCTTCTCCCCGTTAGATCTGCGGAGCTGATACAGACATGTGAGAGTGATCCAGGGTTTGCCAGGGCTGAGCTAGCACCTGAATTATTCACTGAGTTCCAGCTGCAGACTTTTTGCTGCACACCTTTGCCGTAGCAAATGCCGTTTATCACAAGATTAGTGAAATGAGACTGTTTCTTCATCTTGACCAGATAACTGATGAAATTCAGCAAGAAATACATTTCCAGCTTTCTGGCTTGTGCGCTACCACACTGCCTGTAACTTGAACCACGTTTTGGAATGCTTCTTGTGTAAAGCAAAATTGTTTGTGACCTGAGCTAGACTTTTTTTTTTTTTTTTAAAAAGGGAATTTTAATATACCTCTAGTACTCTGCCATGTGCAGCTACAGGGCTTTGTCTGCAGGTATTCTGTCACAAAGGGAATGCCAAGAAATGCTGTGATGTGGAGCAGGGATGATGTTCACTAACACCACTCCAGGAAGTCCTGGACGTGTGAATTTTCTCATAGGTCATGAAAAACACTGGGTTTTGAACCAAAGTAGCAGGAAAATAGAGAGCTTGTGAAGAAGGAGAGCAGGGAGGGCAGGAAAAACAATTTTAATGTTTTGAGTATCTACTGACATGCTTGCCGTACGCTACAGGGCCTTATCAGGCTGCTGGCAGAAGTAAAAATAGTCTTTCCAACGACATTATGTTGGGGTCATGGTACCACAAGGCACATTGATAATGTGAAAGAGGATCTGACTTGGAGGCTGAAGAAAGACATGTCCATGAGGAATTCTTTTTCCCTTAGATATGTCATAAGCCCTGGGCTAACAGAGAGTAATCTGTGGCTCTGCAGACATGGCTGTGGGCATTTGCTGGACACTTTCATAGACATAACTTTTAGAGAGACAGCCCAATGGAGTGAATAAATTGGTATTTTTTTGCAATAGAGCCTTCCATTGCTACTAAAATAAAGCCACCATAGCCCTCACTCCACTACTAATATTTTCTAAGTGAGTCTCAGCCCACAAGAGATTGTTTCTTTGAGGCTTGTGGTGGGTGTAGTTCTTAAGAAGGGCTCTGAAAAGAGGATGGATCACTTCAAGGATGAAGCACCATTGATACAAAATGCAGCACAGAAAACCTGCAGAGGTGTTCTTGAGGTAAATGAGGAACGAGACAGTCAAGACTGATAGCTGGAAGAGAGCAGGAATTGCTGTGGAGGAACAGAGATAAAGTAGTGAACAGAACCTGACCTTCGTGTCATTTGAGAAAGGGAGAGTCTCTAGCTGGAGTCTCTAAAATGAGCAATGTGTGTACGCAGGCAAGTGAGTACATGAATGTGTGTATGCATTTAGCTGTGATTTATCTCTGTAAGTTTGATTCCATTCTTTCTGTTCCTTTTCAAATGTGACTGAAGCTATTTAACTCTCTGATTAACTCACCTCCCTGTATGAGTTGCTTTCTGTGATGTATTCCAGCACTGTACAACCTTTCTGGAAGCCGATTTGCTGCTGTTGGGATGAATTCCTCCCCGATGTGTAGTGTGGCACATTTGTTCTATTTACTGGTGTTGGAATGAAGTTCTGTGTTTGCTGTAAATCAGATCTGGAGGAACATTTCAGTGTCATGCCAGGTTCTGCTAGTTTGGTAGTATCAGCAATTATATGAGGTCCTCTCAGCAAGAAATGGTATCATGTTGCAAAACCTCCTTCTGCACTGTTGCAGTTTCAAGGTCCCCAGAACTTTAGTTTGGACTTGGTCCACTGTAAATTTCAGTAAAATCAGACTCTTGTTTTGTGCTGACATTTCAAGGACTCCAAAACCCAGTGATCTTCTTAGCCCATCTGAGTTCATCAGTACTGTCAAAACACTTCTTTATTCAAAGGCTTAAGAGTGATATGACCAATGTCATTGATCCCTCCTTCATTAAATATCTCCTCTATTTTCTATTCAATTTCCTTAATAACTTATGTACACACATTTCTTTGCTGGACAGGCTTAGTTTTTGTACCATTACTGTGCAAATATAACTGGAAAAACAAAATCCTTATTACACCATTTGGTGGTATCATGGGCACATAAAGGAAAGATATTCCTTACAGAATTATTGCCTTACCCAGCAGTTCTCCGCAACTGTTTGTTTGACCAGCTAGAAAACATAGAAGCTTCTTGTAGGGTGGTGATGGGTGATGCGATGATGCAGCAAAATACTGCTGATAGGTCTCGTAATGACGATAGCGCATCTGTACCCACATCTACTGTAGGCGTGCCTTTTTTGCTTATTGGAGAAGCAGCCTTTCTTTCTCCACTATTAAAAAGACATTTAGACTGGTGGATGTGAAAGAGATTTTTTCTACCCATTGGCTGTAGTCTAAGAACAGCGGATCGGCTAGAGGTGAACCCCCCCCACGCACCTGATGGTGTAGGGTTCTAGAAGGAGCATGTGGTGGTGCTGGATGCACATACCTGTATTTCTCGGTTTTCTATAGATGAGCAATTGGCTATCCCCGTCCTGTACCCCTTGCCCCCGACTATGCACGGTGTTAATGCTTACGTGTGGCAGAGAGGGATGCTAAACACGGGGCTTTCAAAGAAAGCAAGTGATAGATTATTGCAGGTGACTTAGGGACTGCCTCATCCTGGCAGGGGTGGTTTGGGAGTAGAGTACTTTATTTCAGCGGTATATTTTTCTTGTTTTGTTTTGCAGAAGGAACACTGATCCTACCTTTGGTTTGTTTGTTTGTTTGTATTTTCCCCTCCAGAAAGCTCATTGCTGACCCTGCTACTGTGATACCGCTGTTTTGCAAAGCTGGAGTCAACACGCATGTAGGGGTGGGGGTTGTAACTCTGGTAGTTTGTCCTCCCTGATTAGATGTGACTGTTCTGCTAGCTTTCCCTTCTTTATCCCTTTCATTTAGTGCGTTGTGGGAGTTGGCTTGGGTTTTTTTCCTTTCAGTTTCTTGTTTTGAACCTGGAAGTTTAGCTGTGCAATTTGGTTTCTTCTGTGCCAACCAACTTCAGTGGCAGAGCTCTTAAAAAAATTAAAAAGCTGTATCCCTCCATCCTGTCTCGCTTTTTCTCTGTACATTACTGCTTCCATTTAAGCAAAGTTTGCAGAATTGCTCCACCGATTTGGACAGCGGGAAGAGAAGCTCTGAAACGGAGAATAACCTCATTTCCACCAGGTCCTTCAGTCCGGTCGAAACAACGCTAGTTGAAACTGTAGTTCAATTTCTGTTAAGACGGATGGGCTCTCTCTGAAATTGGGTTTGTTTCTGATTTCATCCTTTCTCTTGTTTTCATTCAAAAAAAAACCCCAGAAAAAACAAACCCAAAGCCAAACCATTTTTAAGAGCTCTGAATAAAACTGCTTTCCAATGGGGAATGGGTGGGGATGACTCTGACGTTCTCTTGTGCCCGGCAGCAAAAGGGTTAATGCCTGCTTTCCTCTTTGATATCTGTTAGTTGCAGCCCATGTTGTGATCAGTCCATGTCCATGTGCGTTTTGTTCCCGAATTTAATACCAGTTAATTAACCAGCAGTAAGTGAGCCTTAACAGTGACAGTTGTTTTCGATCTTCCTCAGGACACCCGACCTGCCTGCAGTTCACCACAAACATGACTGAGGCGGTTAAAACCTATCAGTGGCAGTGCATTGAGTGCAAATCCTGCAGCCTTTGTGGGACCTCTGAGAATGATGTGAGTTCCTTTACCTTTTCATGCAAATAAGCATCACAGCTAGCTCCTGTCATGGCTGCCCTTGAGGAGCACGTGGCAACGGTGTGGGTCGTGGCTTTACTGCTGCTTCCATACATCTCCGTGGAGGAGCCGCTCCTGAGAGAGGGGCTTCTCCCCAGTGCCCCCATTCAGCCAGCGGTCTCTGCTGAAATTACGACGGATATTGTACAGGGCCACTGAAGATGGCAATACTTGTGGTTTGTACGCTTTTTCAACTGAAATTATCTGGAGGCCATAAACTCATATCACAGGGAGCTGCAAGAGAGTAGTATTTTCAATATGGCAGTCAGAGGTAGATGTGAATGGGTGATAACCCCAGAGATGGCAGGTATGTTTCTTCTGTCCTTGATTTTGCTTACTTTCTTGGCAAGATTTTTTAATCTTAATTACAAGACTTGGGAAACATGAAAGCATTTGAACTGGGATGGCTAGGCCTCTCTCTAGTCACCTAATCACCTGTCCCAGTCATTTCCAAACTATGATCCAGAGCCTGCAGCTGAACAGTGTCCTCTCTGTGGGACTTTCAGTTAAAATGTGATGCTAAGGGTCCTTGGGAGTCTGTGAGAAACTTGGAGAATTGACAGTGGCTGGAGAACTTTGGGGGCAGTTAGCTAACACTGTATTCCCTATAGCAGAGTAAATTTGAAGCCTGAGATTTCGTTTTACTTTAGCAGTAAATAAGGAAATCTGAAAACAGGGAGCTGTTCTGTGTTAGGAATCACGGGGTACTTCAAAGCAGGTTTTTTCCCCCCCAAATATGTGAAAGAGCTGCAGACCACATGGTGGGATCGGGTCACTTCCATCTGTTTCACGGAGCATTTACACAGCTGAGATTTGGAGAACTGGTTAAGTCCAGACTTTTGACGAGAAAGGTTTCCCCTGAAGGAATGAGATCCAGCACCTGGTCACGCTGGAGCTCAGCAAAGCCTGTCCTCTTCTCTCAGTACAGCATATCCCCGGCCTAGCAGCTCTCACTCCTGCATCACGAGGTCACCTTGGAGAGGAAGTCTTCCATATCTCATGCAGATTTTCCAGTTAGAAACTGAACAGCGTTTGTGATGAGAAGGGTGGTGGTTGATCTTGGGTGCACAAACGTGATGCCTTTTACATTCCCAGGAGTCCCTTAGTCTCTATGTTGCAGCTCTGCATTCCTATCTGAGCACTGCTGGTTACCATGCTTATATTTTCATCTTGGCAAGAGACTAATTTACATAATTTTCTCTCTTCTCCTCTCCTTCTCTCTCTGTTTCCCTACTGTCTCCCCAACAACCCTGCCTCAGGACCAGCTGCTCTTCTGTGATGACTGTGACCGTGGCTATCACATGTATTGCTTGAATCCACCAGTCTTTGAGCCCCCAGAAGGTAACATATGTTGGAAGTCTGCTTTGAAAATCACAATAAAGTCCTTGTGGAGAAGGGAAGAATTTCAGAAAGGTGGCCTGGGCCATGCAGGGTTAAGGAAGCAGTATCAAAGCAGAGGCAGGTAGCACTGGAAGGAAAGAAAATTAACAAAGGCGGAGGTCTAGTGTGATCTGAGATGTCCTGTTCAATCATGCCTGGTCTCTACCCCTCTTCCAGGACATGGCTCTTTTGTGGGTCATGGGTACCTTTGGATGTCCCAGATGGCACTGGACACCTCAGTTTCATCAACTGAATTGAGCTCCTGTGAACTGTGACTTCGGACTTCCTAAGAAGTCAAAGTCCCAGAGAGAAAGCCCCAGACGGGGAGGTCCTCTCTGGAATAGCTGAGACTCTGTTGTCAGGAGACTGGATTAAGAGGAATGACCTTCCTTGCTCTCTGGTCTGTCTGTGCCTTGCAAGGGTGAGAGTTTTACGATCTGTATTACATTTGGTATGTAGTTATGTCCTCTGTAAGTGAGTCAATCTGATTATACTACAACTGGTTGTAGTTTGTCACTTGGTTGTGGAGCAGGGGAACTAGTCCTTTACCGTTATTGATTCTCTGGCTAAAATCTGCAGAAAGCAGTAGAATTGGAGAAGGAGACATGCAAGTGCGAATGACTGCAGTTTACATGAGGTGTGAGACAATAATTACAAATCAATCACGCATTCAGGAGCTAAATGTTTTCTACTTTGATAAAGAGGGAACTAAATCAGGAGGGGAAAATTCTGACATGCAGCTAACAATTAGCTAAAGGTTTCTGTCTGACTGGAAAGTGGTGTGTTGAATATATGAAAATACAAAACACCTAGTGGCAATGCACACCCCAGTTGCGTGGCAACTTGTGTAGAGACCCTACATACACACAACACCAAGGGCAGCAGAGCCTGCTTCAGAAAAATGCGGGCAATTCCAATGTTAGGAATATTTGATATCCTATTCAAGCCAATCTTGACATAAACTCTGAGTGCCTGGATTTGATGTCATGCTTATAAGAAGGATTTCTTCATTTGCAGGGAGCTGGAGTTGTCATTTGTGCCGGGAGCTGCTCAGAGAGAGAGCATCAGCTTTCGGCTTCCAGGCCTGAGGAGCTCCAGCAGGCAAGAAACACTTTGCTCCTGATGTTGCCATACCAGCACACAATTCCCATCCAGAACACAAAGACACAACCCACATCAAAACGAATGGACACTCAAATACAGGAAGAGGTACCTGTGGTATTCACTGTCACTAATGCCATACCTCCTGGGCTCTACTAGAAGGATCGTGTACTTTCCTGAGGCTCCAGATGAAATCTCTTCACTGCTGTGCATGGTTGCTTCTTGCCATTATAGGCTCGCATGCATTATTGAAGGGGGAGGGTTGCTATATCGACATGGAGAAGTCAATTTTGTGTGGCCTTGTGCTTTCTGTTTAGTCTTCTTTTTAAAGAAGAAGTAGTAACATATGTCCCAAGGAATTATTGGTGAGTACTTTGACTGGGAACAGCACCAGTCATTTCTCTTCACAGGCTTGACTGGAAACCTCTTTACTGCAACCACTCTGTATTCGTAGGGTGGCTTTGAGAATTGCATTAGTTCAATACTTCCCAGGACATGAACAATGTGTTGTCACTGACAGAAGCACTGATCAAAAATTTTTGGGGTGACACTTCCTCTCTTGGATGAAATGCTTTGATCTGGCAGATCTTTAGAAATGTGGTTTTAGTGTCTCTGAAGGAAGCACAGTACCAGTATGTACATACACAGATGCTTAGAAAAGCCTACAGTCTTTGGCACTTCAGGATATTCAGGCACAACGTCCCACTGCAGTACCAGCGTACAGTCCAGACTCATCAGTTTATCTTTGTTCAGAAAATTGTGAATGGTTATCTATGTAACTGACTTGCTGTTTAGCTCAGAAAATTGAACAAAAGAAAAATATCATCTTAAGTTGATCATAGAAAGTAAAATTATCAGTTTTCTGAGCAATCTAAAGTAAGCTGCAAAAGGGAACAACTTTGGCTTAGGGTCTAATGAAGAACTTTTGATTAATTTTTTGAAATTTCTAAACTAAAATGTTCTGTTCTGCAACTTAAAGTTGCATTTTATTCCAGGATTTGCCTAATCTGGACTTCCAGCATTTCCAAAGTGTTACTGTTTTTTTTATAAGTAATTATCAAGATATAGCTGAATTTTCAAATAATTTTGCCTTCATTCTCTACAACCGCATTTTTGGGAAAAATGATTATTTGTCAGAAAACCTTCCCCAGCTCTGAAGAAGGGAATAATTTACTGAACCTGATACGGAAAGAAAGATTTTCATAATGATTTTAAAATTTAAATAGAAGTAGTTGTACTTTATTTAAACAAACTTCTACATGTGAAATGAAGAAGCATTAAGCAAGAGCATGAATTGACAGAATATTATTACAGCTGAAACTCTGAATAATTTAAGACGTCACTAGGAGGACAAGTGAGTACATTAAAGAATTCCTACCAGATACATCTCTAAGGCTAAAAAGCTGGAACTCCTCGAACTGCCAAATAGCCCAGAATGACCATTTTCTTGGGTATGATGTGTGTTAATTTCTATGCATAGATGTAAGTGGGTTTATAATGTAAATTTATGAGAGTCCCAAGCAGCATGTGACTGAGGTTGCTTGTGCAAGTGCGTAAGGACACTGAAGATTATATTTGGTGTATTTATATTGGTTGAAACTTTTCTGCAAAACTAAATGTCCCCAAACACTTGAAAGGACATTGTGAAAGGGTATCATTGAGCTAATTTTCCTTCCTTCTCCTGCTAATTACACTTAGTTAGAATGAGCTATACTGACCCAATGCACTTTCCCTCATTATTTAGATGGTTTCTTCACCTTTCGCATTTTGTTCTGCTTGCACGTCAAAAGTAGCTGTGTTAGCTGCTGAATTCTCCCACATACTATCGCAGCCTCTTCTCAAGCTGCAGAAGGATTTTTTTAACCTGTGAGAAAAAGTTTTAGAAAGTATGTATCCTAGTTGTATTGGACCAAATCTGTCCTGGAGTAGCTGCACTGGCTACCTGTGGAATTCATTCAATACCAATTCCATGTGACGGCCTCTCAGACGAGCTGAGAGTACGAAGGTATTCAAGCATCAGGTGCGGAGAGGGTAAAGTGGGAGCCCATGGACCTGCCTTAGGTGTCTGGCACCTGCTGGGACAAAGCTCTAGAAAAAATGCAACATGAAGCATCTTCCTCCCAATCTGGAACTGTCCTGGCCCTGGGGAGCATTTGGGGGCTGCCGCTCATCCGCGTGAGTGTTTGCACTCATCTGCTGGTGTGGTCGAACCCTGCTGACCTGGTGCTTTGGGACCATCGCAGGGTTCAGGCGGATACAAAGTCCTGCTGCTGCTGTGGCCAGGAGCACAAGTATACGTTCACCAGAGACAGCGCTGGGCTCTCTCACAGAAAGCGAACGTTTTGGCAAGAGGGACTGGAGCTGAGAAGCGTGCGCGCTGTTGGGAAGTTTTATAGTGGTGCTGGCAGTGGGGGCAGCAAAGTTGTGTTAGCGTTCAGGCTGGTGCTCAGCTACCAGGTCTGCTGGGAGCTCCGTCATAAAAATGCCCTTCGCCTTCCAGTTTCCTGGTATTTGCATTGACCTTGGGAGAGAAGTAGGACAGTGTCTGCATTATCAAATGGAGAGGAAAATGAATGTAGTTTTAGCCTGTGTGTTAAGCAGACAGTGGTGGCTCATCACGTAAGTCTCAGGTAGCCCTGTTGGTGGGACCAGCTGGTGTGGAAAGTCAGTGCTCTCCATCCCTGTGACAGAGACATTGCTAAATGAGCTGTGCTCTGCATGCACACCTGCTTTTCTGTTTTGTGGTTTTGATCCATAGCGCTGACTGTTTTCTCCTTCCACAACCATTCTGCAGTGAACAGTGACTTTCATGGCTGGAAATATTCCTCAGTGGCCTTGCTGAACTTTCATGACTAATGAGCTATGATGGAAGGAGAGATTGCTAGATCTTCAATGGCAGAATGTGGTTTGCCGTTTGAGGTCAGTGTAATAGGGTACTTACCTGCAGTGGTCGGGCTGCATTTCATCTCTCCAGCTTTGTGCTGTGTTGCTGTGTAGCCAGGCAGCTCCAGGTAACACTGGCAGCAGACGAGATGCAAGCTCTCCCATGCTTAGATCTTCCTCCAGCTGCAGTCTCCATTCTTCAGTAGCTCGGTCTAAGATAAGGGGCTGGGACGGGTCTCTCAGTGATGTTTTTTGCATGCATTCAGAGCTATACATCTTGGTGCACTTTAGAAATATTAATCGATCCACCAAGCGAACAATGCTGTACGTGCTTTACCAAGATGTGGAGAGCTTGTGGCACAGCCATGGGGGTGAGGAAGAGGGGTTTAGAAACTCTGATACCTGATTCCCTGTCACCTGGTACCCCCCTGGGGACAGCCTTCCTGCATGACCGCTGGGATGAACGACTTGGGCGACAGCATTTGCTGTCAGGCAAACCTTGAAACCTCTTGTAACAGTGATTTGGTCTGGGCAGCAAACAGTGCAAAGACTCTGGCTCTGTGTGCTTCCCTTGCTCTTGCTACGGCAGGACGCGCAAGCTTGTTGGCAGCCCCTGAGGTGATCAGAGTGGCGTATTTCAAAACACTTCTGTGTAGGCAAGGCAAGAAATATCTTAGCACAAATCAGGGTACACTGCTATGGGAGATGGTAGATCCTGCATCCCTTGAAGTCTTCAAATCAAGAATGAGCAGCTTCCCAGAAGATATATTTTAATTAAATTCAATTTTAGTTAATCACAGGAGTGTCTGGCTGAAAAAGGCTTGGGTTATAGCGGAAGTCAGGCTGGATGATGTAATTGTGCTTCCTGTCCTTATTATAAAAACAGATGTTTACTGTGGGAGAGGATGTATTTAAATACAAGCTGTGTCTGCAATAATGGCCTTAAAGTATGCTAGTTAAACATATTCATGTGATCCTTCTCATTTTTAACCAGTTTTAGATAGCCTGAAAAAGGTCAGTTGTAGAAAATTGCCTTTATTGATGCAGTAAAATGAGTGTTACCTCCTTCACGCCCACGATGGCAGCTACACTGCTGTTAGCTACCTCAGGCTGTTCCAGAGATTGGACAATTCAGGCTATGTTGCGTGAAACCCTGGCTTGGTTCTGGCTTTCCCTCCATCCCATTTGTGTGCTGTATTGCCCAGTTTCCTACCCCATGGTGGGAAGACCGGCTGGGGAGAGGAGCTGCTCCAGTGGTAACCTCAGCAACCAGGTGGGTGGAGAAATGGCTACAAAAAGGGGGTACATCCAAGTCCTACCGCTGAGGAGGCGAGCTCGTGTTGCTGTCTCAGCATCTTCCCTGTAGCTCAGAAAAGGCAATACCTTTAAGAAGCATGAGATGGGTCCCATTCTGTTTCCAAACTGTGCTTCCATAGATGTGACTTTGGACTGAGTTTACAGCATTTCCCTCAATGTACCTTAGGCCAGTTCTTGAGCTATGAAAGCCACCGTTTAATGTGGTCTTTTGAAGCAAACGTTGCTCTAAATAACTTTGAAATAATTATTTCTCAGCTTTTTTTAAAAGGAGCTTAGTAAATTCTGCCCCAAAGGAAGACTCTTCTGCACCATGCAGTGTTATGGGGCTGTTGCATGTTCTTTACACCTACAGCATGTGTTTTGACAGGGGTCATCTGGGAGGTGAGGAGTGGATGGGGGTAGAAAGGAATATTAATTAAGCTTGTCACTGCCAGAGGGATATTGTGCGCTGTGTGCGAGGAAATTCCAGGTAGAGCTGGGCATGATTTTTCTGCATGGAATAAATTTATTTTTAAAAAATATGCTTTTGAGAGAACTACAATTATTCACATATTCAGGCAAAAAATTTCATACAAAAAGTATGGGGGGAGTATCGGAAGACTTGAAAATGCTTATTTCAATCTTTTTAGAATGAAACATATCAGTATTTGATTTTCAAAGTTAATTTAATTACAAAATTTAAAAATTAGATAGCCTTCATTTCACATAAAACATTTAATGTGGGGTTCAAAAGTATTTCAGGTCTATCTGAATTGAAATTTTCCAAATTTTCTGATTTAGTGTCATATCCATCACTATGTATCTGATGAATTCAGTTCCAGCATATCAAGAAATTGCATTAGAGAAAACTTTACAGTATCTACTCAAAAGAAAGTTAGCAGCTATGGAGGAATAGGAATCTTTAATGTGATGCAACTGGCTCATCTGAAAGTAAATTAAGATAAATAAAAGGGAGAAAAATGTAATCTTGAATGCTAGGAGTACTTTCTTAGAGTGAGACGCTGGTTGATCTTGCTTGTCTGTCTATCTATCTAATCACTTGGCAATGCCAACAGTTAGTCTCTAAAACTGTCTTTCAGAGCAGAAGGAGAAAATGCTTTATGTTTTCCCGAGATATTAAAAAAATGGACAAAGCAAAAAAGGCTATACTGGGAAAAAATTGACACCAGTCTAAGGAAGGCAGAAAATGCAAATCTTTTGGAGGAGATGATTAAAGACGGATTGTCTTGGTGATTTTGTTATTGGAGGCTGCAGGTTGGACAAGAGGAGGTCCTCACCTGAAATTTTAACAGTCAACCAGATCTATAGTTTCTGAAAATAAATTCTGTCGAGAGGAGCAGGCGTACAGGCCAGACTATGACTTGGTCACCATCACAGAAATGTAGTGGGACGACTCTCATGACTGGAGTGCTTCAGTGGATGGCTATAAGCTCTTCAGAAGGGATAGGCAAGGAAGGAGAGGCAGTGGGGTGGCTCTGTGTGTTAGGGAGTGTTTCGACTGTATAGAGCTCAATGACTATGATGATAAGGTCGAGTGCTTATGGGTAAAGACGAGGGGCAGGGCCAACAAGGCAGACATCCTTCTGAGAGTCTGTTATAGACCACCCAACCAAGATGAAGAGGTAGATGAAGCATTCTACAAGCAGCTGGCAGAAGTCTCACATGCTCGCCCTTGTTCTCATGGGGGAGTTTAACTTACCAGATGTCTGCTGGAAGTAAAACACAGCAGAGAGGAAACAGTCTGGGAAGTTCCTGCAGTATGTGGAAGATAATTTCCTGACACAGCTGGTAAGTAAGCCTGCCAGGGGAGGTGCCTCACTTGACCTGCTGTTTACTAACAGAGAACGACTGGTGGGAGATGTGGTGGTTGGAAGCCGTCTTGGGCTAAGTGACCATGAAATGATAGAGTTCTTGATTCTTGGTGAAGTAAAGGGGGGGGGGCAGTAAAACCACCACCATGGACTTCTGGAGGGCAGACTTTGGCTTGTTGGAGGCTGGTAACTAGTGGCGTCCCCCAGGGGTCAGTACTGGGCCCAGCCTTGTTCAACTTCTTCATCAACGACCTGGATGAAGAGTTAGAATGTACCCTCAGCAAGTTTGCTGATGACACCAAACTGGGAGGA
>Ga0065711_1032576_pt1 | contig 27077 bp, 11 predicted proteins | sample Hoacrofraction12_FD_59098 | JGI IMG/M metagenome (GOLD analysis project Ga0065711, IMG submission 59098) | Hoatzin crop microbial communities from Cojedes, Venezuela - Epithelial fraction 12 v2 (version 2) | ecosystem: Host-associated > Birds > Digestive system > Esophagus > Crop | place... | reverse complement strand
CTGTAGGCGACCCTGCTTCGGCAGGGGGGTTGGACTAGATGACCCACAGAGGTCCCTTCCAACCCCTACTATTCTGTGATTCTGTGATTCCTGGGGGACCCCACATGTGACAGGTTGCCAGTTTGAAGAGGAGCTATTTACCATCACCCTCTGGGTGCAGCCTGTCAGCCAGTTCCCTACCCACTTCACAGATCACTTGTCTAGACCGTAACTCATCAGTTTCTCTAGAAAGAGGCTGTGGGAAACCGTATCATAATTCCCTCTAATGAATTGCAAGAGAGGAGGTTGCCACTTTAAAATGTCAGCAAGGTCTGAGTTTTCTGACCCTAGAAAATAGCTCCATATTGATTAATGACCTAATGGATCACTACAGAATTGTAGATAGCAGTATGTAAGCAAAGTTTCCAGGCTCCACAAGTCTCTGTGGTTTCATCTAACCAGTCTTCAGCCATATTCGTGTTGATTTCGTAAGATAATGATGAGTCCCTGTTGATAATGTCATCATTGTTTGATGGATAACTCATGAAATGCATCAGAAAATATTCTGAATCCTTTTGACAGCGGTATTGAACACATGGCAGGAGCTAAAAATTCATCTAGCTGTTTCACTTAACTTTCAACATAAACGTTCTAATTTATTTTTTTTTCTTGGTGGTACCTGAATGCCTTAAAGTTGTCATGCTTGGACACAAATTTAGTCATGATATGCTTTCTTAAATTATAACATCACATGTGCCAAGCTAATGTGTATTAACACCATACACAGCGCTACAATGAGTTATTGTATCTCAGCATGGATGTAGAGGATTATTACACAACTTGATTTTTAAATTGCTAGACATACATATATGGCTTATACATAGTTAGGGTAGAGCAAAATATACAAAAATCTGGTCAAGAGCTATGCTTGAAGTAAATTATGTGAAGATGAAAACAGGAATCCAGAGTTTCTGTGTGGTGCAGCATCAGTAAAGTAGATGACTGAAGTAGGTAGCTGAATAATCCTTGTGTCTAAACAGGATCACTGTGGTTTGCCCGTATGCCCCTGATTTAAAGTAGTCATAGAAGGGAAGATGCAGAAAACAGATCAGGAAATCTCTAAACGTTTGAGCTATATATGACCTAATGCATGAATCAAAGACATAACGCTAGTAGTGACTAATATTTGAGTATATGAATCTGCTATAACAACACGTTAGTTCAACAATGCTCAATAAAACAGAAAAGCACCTAGTATGGTGTCTAAAGAACTGACAAGTGTGTAAGAGAGTCATGAATAACAGTCATTAGGCTATTGAATGGCTTCATCCCATTGGTTACATAGCACTTAATTGGTATGCTTGCTACTTGCCAGCTTGTTTCAGTAAGGATTCCTGAGACAAGCTGCAAGACTCAATCTGCTGCGGCTCTTGAGTGATGGGAAAGGAAGACTCTAGAGCTGCTGATATTCGGTAATGGATAAAGCAGATAACCAGGAATGGCCAAGGACCCTGGAGTGCCAGCAGTGGCCACTGGGAGAGGCAAGCCAATGCAGACAAGAACAGGTGTCCTTGGTTGATTGCAAATTCCAGCTGAAGTTTATCCTGTGAGCAGAACATTTATTAGGTCACAGAATCACAGAATGTTAGGGGTTGGTAGTGTCTAATAAGATGAACTCGCACAACAGTGCCTTTGTCAGCCACAATCAATAAGATCACTCCCATTTTACAACCTATTTTCAAGACTTAGTTGCTTTGTCAAATTTATTTGACATTATTAGAAGGATTAAACCATGGAACATTGGTGGTTGGGAGGAGTGAACATGTGGACAGGTACATATATTCAAGCACAGTCACATATGTTTTGTGCCTTCCGAACTTAGATTTCAAAGGCTACCTAAGACAAAGGAAACAAAGTCTTTCCTTGAAGTCTGAAGTATTCTGTTTTCTTCCAAGATAGCCTTTCAATGAAAAGTTTCTCTTTAAAAGGTCATAGCTAATGTCTGACAGAGAAATTACTGAGGTCACTAAAGGGCTCTTCAAGCTGCAGACACTATGAGTGCTTTGGTTCTCTTTAACCAAATATACTGTTTACTCACTATACTCTTTCTAGAATAAGGCCCTTTAGATTTTCTGTGGAATGTATTATAGAATTATAGAACCATAGAATGGTTTGGGTTGGAAGGGAACTTATAGGCCACCTAGTTCCATCCTCCCTGCCATGGGCAGGGACAGCTTCCACTACACCAGGTGGCTCAGAGCCCCATCTGACCTGGCCTTGAACACTTCCAGGAAGGGGGCATCCACAACGTCTCTGGGAAACCTGTTCCAGTGCTTCACCACTCTCACAGTAAAGAATTTCTTTCTTATACCTAATCTGAATCTAACCTCTTTCAGTTTAAAACCATTACCCATTGTCCTGTCACTCCATGACTTTGCCAAAAGTCCCACTCCAATTTTCCTGTAGGCCCTCTTCGGGTACTGGAAGAATGCTATAAAGTCTCCCTGGAGCCTTCTCTTCTTGAAGCTGAACAGCCCCACCTCTCTCAGCCTTTCCTCCTAGGAGAGGTGTTCCAGGCTTCGGATCATTTTTGTGGCCCTCCTCTGGACCCGCTCTCACAGGTTCATGTCTTTCCTGGGCTGAGGACTCTGGAGCTGGACACAGGACTCCAGGTGGACTCTCACCAGCGCACAGGAGCAGAATCCCCTCCCTTGACCTGCTGGCCATGTTTCCTTTGCAGCCCAGGATACAGCTGGCCTTCTGGGTTGCGAGCACACGTTACCGGGTCATGTCCAGCTTCTGATCAACCAGCGTCCCCAAGTCCTTCTCCACAGGGCTGCTCTCCATCCCTTCACCCCCCAGTCTGTATTGATACTTGGGATTGCCCCAACCCACGTGCAGGACCTTGCATTTCACCCTGTTGAACCTCATGAGGTTCACACAGGCACACCTCTCAAGCCTGTCAAGGTCCCTCTGGATGACATCGCTTCCATTCAGTGTGTTGACCACACCACACACCTTGGTGTTGCCGGCAAACTTGCTGAAGGTGCACTCAATCCCGCTGTCCATGTTGCCAACAAAGATGTTCAAAAACGCTGGTCCCAGTACTGACCCCTGACGAACACCAGTCATCACTGATGTCCACTTGGACATTAAGCCATTGACTGCAACTCTTTGAGTGTGACCACACAGTCAATTCCTTATCCACTGAGCAGTCCATCCATCAAATCCACGTCTCTCCAATTTAGAGACAAGGTTGTTGTGTGGGACAGTGTCAAATGCTTTGCTCAAGTCCAGGTAGATGAAGTCAGTTGCTCCTGCCTTCTCCACCCGTGCAGTAACCTTGTCGTAGAAGGCCATCACATTTGTCAGGTATGATTTGCCCTTGGTGAAGCCATGTTGGCTGTCACCAGTCACCTTCTTAGCTTTCATGTGATTTAGCGTGGTTTCCAGGAGGATCTGCTCCACATTCCTGTGAGGCACAGAGGTGAGACTGGCCTGTAGTCTCCTCAGTCTTCCTTTTTACCGTTTTTAAAAATGGTGTTATGTTTCCCCTTTTCCAGTCACCGGGAACTTCACTGGACTGCCACGTCTTCTCAAATGTGATGGATAGTGGTTTAGCAACTTCAACCACCAGTTCCCTCAGGACCCACGGATGCACCTCAGCAGGCCCCATTTTATATCTATCTATGTCTAGATTATTTTTAGAAATTCCTGACACCCTAAGTAGCCATAATAAATAGGAGAAAAATACATATGAAAAAATACATTAAACAATAGAGAAAGATGTTGACTGACCCTTAAAATGAAATGTATCTTTTCGACTCTCACAAAAAGTTTTATCTACATACTCACATTCTTTCTATGCATCCAGACATAGAGGCATTAGGGCATTAGAGGACATTAAGTGGAAATCTCTAGCTGAAATCTTTGACTTTTTACATAAAAAAGTGAGTTTCTTTGTCCTTTTTCTTTTGCTGAACATAACAAATTAAGCTACAGAGCCTCAATTGATGAAGTTCCTGTTAATGTAAAAAAAGGACTGAATCAAACTATTTAAATGTATGTCCACAACTTTCCTGATTGTGCTTCCAATAATTTAATGTATTTATATTCTTTGTTGATGAAGCATCTTCTGTACTCGTCTATCTTGCAAGATCTATGCTGACCTATTTCATGAAATAGAGATCAAATGCCACTTAAATTAATGTGTAACTACAAGAATAGGTAAAAACTTGGGAGATTTGATAGGTGTCATGCTCAATCCTTATTTGCAGGATAGCCCAGGGACATACCTAAGTGATAACATCTTCCTGTCCTGTGAACTTAAGCTGCCACACATTCCCTTTCTATTTATAGCCTGTCTCTGACATTGCAGAGATTGTGTGTTCAATACAAATCTTACCTGTGGTCTTGAAATATGATCGTATACATGTCTCCTACAGTTCCTGCACCACTAAGTGAAAGAGCTGGAATATCCTATGCCCTGGCTATACGTTGGGCATATCATAAACTGGTTGCTGCAGAGGAAAAATGACACTTTATGTGGCAGAGAAGAACTGCTCTCACCTGCCTTTCAACAGCGCTTGGTTGGCTACTGTGCTACAGAGCATCCTTTTCTTTTAAATAACTTATTTGATAGTTACTGAGGATGACACCAGAAAAACATAAAACAATTTGTACTGTAGCTATTCTTAATGGTATCAGACAGACGAAGGACATGTTTTAAGATATTTGAATATTGCTTAAGAATGTTTGGACTTCACTCTCAGGAAATTTACAGATGCCACCAAGCTAAGTGGTGTAGTTGACACGTCTGAGCAACAGGATGCCTTTCAGAGAGACCTGGACAAGCTCGAGAAGTGGGCCCATGTGAATGTCATGAGGTCCAACAGGGCCAAATGCAAGGTCCTGCACATGGGTCAGGGCAACCCCTGGTATCGATACAGGCTAGGGGGTGACGGGATTGAGAGAAGCCCTGCAGAGAAGGACTCTGGGGTGCTGGTGAATGAAAAGCTGGACATGAGCTGACAATGTGTGCTCACAGCCCAGAAAGCCAGCTGTACCCTGGGCTGCATCAAGAGAAGGGTGGCCAGCAGGTCGAAGGAGGTGATTCTGCCCCTCTGCTCTGCTCTGGTGAGACCTCACCTGGAGTCCTGCGTCCAGTTCTGGAGCTCTCAGCCCAAGAAAGACACGGACCTGTTGGAGCAGGTCCAGAGGAGGGCCACAAAACTGATCTGAGGGATGGAACACCTCTCCTATGAGGAAAGGCTGAGACAGCTGAGGTTGTTCAGCCTAGAGAAGAGACGGCTCCAGGGAGATCTTATAGCAGCCTTTCAGTACTTAAAGGGGATGTACAGTAAAGATGGGGAAAATGTTTTTAGCAAGGCCTGTTGTGACAGGACGAGGAGTAATGGTTTTAAACTAAGGGAGGGTAGGTTAAGACTGGGTAAAAGGAAGAAATTATTTACACTGAGGGTGATGAAACACTGGAACACATTGCCCAGAGAGGCAGTGGAGGCCCCATCCCTGGAAACATTCAGCATCAAGTTGGACAGGGATCTGAGCAAGCTGATCTAGTTAATGATGTCCCTGCTTACTGCAGGACGTTTGGGCTAGATGACCTCTAAAGGTCCCTTCCAACCCAAAGCATTCTATGATTCTAAAAAAGAGTAGTTTCAAACTGGATGCAAGGAAGAAATTTTTGACAGTGAGGGTGGTGAAACACCAAAATGGGTTGCCCAGAGAGGTGGTTGATGTCCCATCCCTGGACACATTCAAGGTCAGGTTGGACCGGGCTCTGAGGAACCTGATCTAGTTGATGATGTCCCTGCTCATTGTAGGGGACTTGGAACTAGGTGGTCTTTAAGGTCTCTTTCAACTCAAACCATTCTATGATTCTATGATGATTTTGAGCAGATATTTATTCATTTTCAGTTATTTGTGTTATTCTAACTCCCTGCTGAAAATAAAATTGCATCTGTTTCTCTATAAGCCCATTTGTTAATACACCTGTCAGCCTTCTTTCTTCTAATGTATTATTATGTTATTTTCTCATTAAAACTGAAATAAACAGCAATAATTATGCTGATATACTTATTTTTAATACATTAAAAGTTAGTAATTTGGATGGTAGATATGACTTTGTAGCATATGCACACTTTCAGAACTGTAAGCTCTCTATTTCTCCCATGCCCATTATTTACTAAAGTATATATGAAATTCAACATCCTAAAGAACTGACACTTTAATAAATGGAAAGCTTTGTCCTGCAACAAAAACCCAGGTTGTTTTCTTGTATTAGACCTTCTGTGAAGAAGAAAAACATGTAGTGTCTAAACATTTCAGATGCTGATCTAACCGTGCAGAAGACCTATGTCTAGTGAACATCAGTCTTCCTTAAATGTCTTGTCTCAGCAAAGTTACTTTGATTATTTTTTATGAGGTAGAAAACAACCCATACTTAGATAAGCAATATGTTGATAATACTGGAAGGACATAAATGCAAGTTAGATAACTATTCACTTTTACCTCATACAGGCATAGCTGCTTATTACTTTTTACTTGTTCAACTGACTTTTGCATTTATAATCCCTATTATAGACTATCATACTCAAATTGTTTAAGCACATGATTGAATACCATTAAAAATCAATGGGACCCAGATAAACAAAGTTAAATATGTTTGAGTGCTTTTCTGAAGTAAAGCCAGTCAAAAAATACACTTTTGATAGAAAATCAAAACATTAACATTGCAGTAGTATAAATGTTTATTTCTCTGCTGATTGTTGATTGTCTGAACCTGTTCCTCACAAAATCAGCAGCACTACTGCCACTCACTCTAATGAGGCAAGATCAAGGCCATAATTTTTACCAGGATGAACACATTCCTTATGAGTGTAGCTGCGTTGCCCACCACGTACAAAAGTGTAGCAGTTTAAATGAATAAACTCATTGATATTTAATAGTTGTAACGTCAAGGACAAAGACGCTGATGGAAGAGTTCTTCCATCCCATGAGAGCTCCCAGAAATCTGTGTGCTCTGCTGGACATGTTTTTTAAAGCAAAGCCACAGGATTCCAGATCCGAGAGCAGCCCGTCTAAGCCAATAAGTAAGAAATGATATCAGTCAGCTGTGGTGCAACGGGATTGTCTATGGACGTAGTTTTCCACATCAGAATCTTTTTGTAACTAGATTATCCACTCCCAAAATTCTAAATGCTGGCTTCTGAAGACTTTCATAGCTTGATTCACTGAAATGAATTGCCTGTTATTTTCAGACAAAAGCTGCACTGGATGCATACACATTTGCAGCCAAAAAATATACCAGTACACACATCTTTGAATAATTATTTTGTTTAAAAAGATTCATGGGCTACAAATCAATGTCATTTCCAAGAGAAAACCATTGAATAGGGAAATAATTGAAAATATAAAATTTCATTGCATGGGTGATTTCATCATAAGTGTAAACAAAACTTTACATTTAAGCTCCAAGAGCAATCTTGAGAACAGACATTTTTTAAAAAAATGCTGACTCTGAGAAGAGATCTTAAGAAAAAAATGCCCTATCATTGATCACACAGACTCATTTCTTTCCTAAGAGTAATTTGTAGGCTGACATCTGCATATTGCCTGATACAATATGCCATGCCAGATTATTTCAATTTGAGCTTTGTACACTTAAAATTGTGTTTCTCAAAAAGTGGCTTAAAGTTTTTCAGCTTTAGAAATCTTATGACTCTGATTCACCACTCTGAGGATGAAATTCTGGCACTTTAAGCATTTTCTTATCAGTGATAATCTGGTTCATTGTTATTTCACACAGAGCATATTCCTAACGTGAATGTTAAATTTATTAATATTAATTTTGTTCATCTAATTACTGTTTATTATTGTTGATACTTATGCTATAATGATACATTATAAACATAATATCCAATAACATGTGGTGATATGTGGTAATAAAACACACAGAAATAGGAATAATGATAACTGATAAATAATTTATAGCATTTTTATAATACTCAAAGCCTCCAATCAGAAGTGAAGGCTCATCAGGTTCTAGAGCACTTAAAAAGCCACAGTCTTTCTCCCACAAAACATATATGTAAATTCTTTTGAGACAATGAAATATATGTCTATCTATGGAATTTCTAATTAGTGATAATTGAAAATTTTTTTAAATGGCAGGATTGTTAAGGAAAAAAGACCTCTTATGTGATGCGTGCTGTTGCTTATTCTCATCCTTACGCAGTTTGATTTTCCTGAGAAACAGCATTAATCCTGCTCTGAGGATGAGGCAGCACACCAAGAGGAAATCTGTTCCACAGGGCCTTTCTGGAGCACTTTTTTCTCCTGTTCAGCCATTGCTGAGGGTTTTATTCAGTCTTACTCTACCAGGCAGGCTCTTGGACTTATTGGACAACTCCAGCTCTTTCTTCTCTTGCTACCAAAGATAATTGCAAACAATTATATTATGTAAGTGTTGCCTTAGGAGTAAAGATAAAAGGTTTTAATCAGAATTACAGGCATTTTTAAAATGCCTCCCAAACTCTGCCATGTCTTCACGCAGCTAAGAAGCAAAAAGCTCACAGCTTTCCTAATTGGAATACTAGAATTACTTAAAGTGAATACAGCTCCTGTGTTTCTCCTGCCTGAGAGTACATTCCTTCGAAATCCTCAGCCAAGTGTTTCAATAATTTAAATACTATATTCCTTTTATTTTTTCTTTAAATCCTATAGAGTAGAAGACCTCAAATATCAAAATCAGTAATAAAAGGCTGATGGCATTGCGGACACAAGGACCTGCTTGACCTTTAACTTTGCTATTTAACATTTCTTATGTGCACAATATGTGAGGAGGATTCCTTTTCCTGGGTATAGCTGATTAAAACGGCGTAATGAGAATAGACAGGGGAAAGGGTTGGTATACCTGGCTCAGGTCAATAGTTTCTCTCTACTTCAGCTCAGCCAGAGATCAACTTAAAAGGAATCGACTTTACAGTCAGCTCCCATGGGAGCACTGGGAATAAGCAATATGCACAGGTATCAGTAGGTGCTGGATGTCCAGCTGGAAGAGTGCTGCACTTCAGAGACGGGAAAAAGCTGAGATGTACATTTCATTACAGGGACTGTGTGGTGTTCTGATGACCTGCAGAGCACCCTGAGAGAAAAATGAATTATGTCACTTCCCTAATAAATTGGGCCAATAGAAAATCCCAAGTCACAACTCCAAATCTGAACTATCCAAAAATTTGGGGAAAGTTTATTACTGAATTACAAGACTTGGAGGTGCAGGTTTTCCCAGCCCACAGCACTGAAGTGAATCAGAAATACTGACTGCCATTTGTATGTCGGCCTGGAGAGTTGGCTCTAACTCAGGCAGAGCAGAAGAATTTCTAAATTGGATTTGTTACAACTCAGCTCCAGTTCTGGGAAAGAAAATGTGCTTTTATGATCATTCCGTCAATCTATCTGTCTGTCTATCTGTCTATATTTTCTATGCCTGTAGCAGCTGATTAGGGCAGCTACAAGGTACAGCTTAGAAATGCAGGCTCAGATGAAGCAAAATAAACATTTTCATATCTATAGGAGTAACATACATCTTCCCCAGGAGTTCTCTAGGCATTACTGCCCCTATGTCTATGCTGCTAGATTTTCAGGACTGTTGTGGTCACAATTGTCTTCCAAACTTCTCCCTGGGATGACCAGAGAATACTGTTCATTGATCATTCCAAGATGCCTTGCACACATTTCTGCTCTGAAAATTAAGATAATTAATAGTATGGACACAGGCTGTTCCATGACAGTTGGCCTCATAGTCAGGGAATTATCTCAGGTGTCTTTATTTCATTCATATCTTGTTGAAGGAGGCTTGGTAATTGAGCTGTTCAGGAGATGGCCATGTCAATAGAGGTTTGGAAGAAACCAAAGCTCTTGGCTGGTGATACATATGCAGCTCTGTAGTCACAGCTCATGACATACGGGACTATGGCTGAATAAGGATCATCTTTGTCTCCTGGTTTCAAAGTTTTTACAAAAGTGCAGATGAAAATGAATAAATATCTGTTGGCTCCTCTGTGGCTTTTCCTTTTCTTATGATTCATTCTGTTTTTCATGTACAATGCAATGCCTGGCAGCCTGACATGGGTTTATGGGATGTAATGCTATTTTCTCCCCCCAGCTATTTGTGATGGATCCAACAGGAAGATCATTAGATAGAGGAGGAGAGGTGTTCTGCTGGTTATGGTAGAAACAATAGAGGTTGTATTTGTAAAAGTGGGGAAGAATGAGAATGCTTTCACCACTGGGAATGTGACTGTCTCTCCACCTTGCACATAAATAATCCAAGAGCAAAGGAGAGAAGATTCCTCAGAGCCCTGACACAGCTGGTTGTTCTTCCACACAGAAACACTCTGGAGATTTCAGTCCAGAGCCAATTTCACATTATCTGCATTAGTCTGAAATTTAGTTCACTTAATTCTAGCAACGTTAACAGATAGCCTGGGGACTCTTAGGAGTCTTCGTCATTGAAAATCTACATTGCGGCTTATACAAAACACCTGTTCAGGACTGGCCTCGGCGTGACAGAATCTGGCTTGGGGCAGACACTGGACAGCTGATCATTTGAGGTCTCTTTCAGCCCTGTTTTTCAAAGTTTCTATGAGTTTAATGTAGCTTGGTAAGAACATGAAAAGAATGAGTCCCTGACTAAAGTCTGAAGAGAATCTTATTTCCATGTTCATTCCAGAATCCAAACAGACTTATGGATTTGTATATATATCATACAATGTATTGATAGCAGACCACTTTTAGAACATGTTGATGTTTCTTGGTGTCAGCAAAGTCAGAGATATTTGAATTGCTGGAAGACAAACACGTCAGTATTTTTTTTTTCACCCCCCATCCCCCAGTTCTCTAGCAAAGAGCTTACATGTGGAAAAGTAAGATAATCACATAAATTTTAACAGCACAGTAAAAACAGCTATTCGTAAAGATTCAAAAGACTAGTAATTCATTTACACACTCCGTTTTCTTGCTTGTTTTATAAATGGACATACCTTGCCTCTATCAGTTTACCCTCTCCTAGCAAGTGACTTTAAACTTTAATTATTTGAAAAAGTCAGGTCAGGTGCCTAACACCTGAATTCAGACACTTTGAATTGAAAATATCTTCATCCAGTGTTTTCAGCTAAATGACTTGGGAGATGGCATTGAGGTTCACAGGAAAAGACTGTTGTATTAAGGAATTAGAAAAGTTTCTGAACACAGTTGCAGATTTTCCCTGTTGTGAAAGACATAATCACTTTTGGCAAAGCTCTGCAGCTTGGAATAGGCTTTAAATCTTTAAAAGCCAAGTAAACAGACAACAAAGTCAACAGTCACTTTATGATTAAATCATTTGAAAGCATGCATATATCTGTGTCATCTGTCTGTGTGTGCAAATATTCTGTATTAAGAATTATCAGCATTAGAATTTGGGAGGGTGATTAAAAATGTTTGAGGATAAAGACAGTAAACAAAAAGGTCTGTGTGTCTTATTTGGTGTGAAACAGTAGTATCAGTAACAAGTTTTGTCCTTGCAGGAATAAAAATGTATTTTAGAGGAGACCTGGACTTTGAAAATAATGTTCACTCATTGTACTACAGTAACAAAAAAGAAAACAATGGAAATTTTGATTTGGTACAACTAGGAGGAAAATTCAATTATACTGAGTTCAGTAACACCAGCGTACATCCATGAAAGTCTCCATAAAGGCACCTCAGATATCTGCCTCCTAGGAAGACATATATTAGTGACAGAAATGGGAAAACCAGTTATTTAAAACTTCTAGCCTCTGAACTCATTCTGAACTGTACGCATATAGTCCTTGCTGCCCTTTATATCCGCCATAATGACGTACCTATCCTGCTGCTGAATCAAAAACATGGCAAGCATAGGATGGAAGGCACTGACATGATATATACTTACTTTGCTGACTTAAGTTTATTTTAAAATATTAATAAGCTAACTTCATATTGCCTGGCTGCCTGCCAGATGAAGTATTGTCTGTCTGCATCTCTCTAACTTTATGCCAGATCAGGCTTTTTCTCTTCTTTTCCAATGGGCGTAAAACCAGAGTAAAAATGAATACCCAGTACAAATCCTACACCAAGAGGATGTTTTTGCCCGTACGTGATCCAGACCAGATGTGTATTGCTGTATGGGGTAGATCCAGTTCTAACACACATAGGACCACAGCTTCACAAATGCCATCTGGAAGCCTCCACAAGGTACAGAGCTTAACGCTGAAGGACTCCAGCAGAGCTCAGGGAGCCAGGAAAGCCTCAAAGAGCCTACAGAAAGAGACTTCCACCCCCAGGTCCAAAGCATTTGCAGCGTCCTTGTTACTTCAGTTTTGAGACCCTTTGTGTCATGACAAGCCAAGGACTTCTGCAGTTCAAACTATGTATCTATCTCATGAGCTCAAACCTGAGTTACCTTCAAACTAGGCAGCTTGGATGCCGATAGCAGATTAGCCAGATTTCTGTCTGTTCTGGAGTATGTCCCAGGCCCATAATATATCTCTTTGCAGTCTCAAGCTGTATGATTGTAACTGAGTGAGCTGGGGTAAAGAGAACTTGGTAGGCCTACATGAGCTGCAAGTCATCCCCCTGGACTTCAGTGAAGTAATCAATTAAGCATAGCAGAGTTGCATGACTCACTAAAGTGAGTGTAAGAGAAAGAAGATGAAAGCCCCAGATGGCGATGAGTCCTATTTTTGTTATGTGATTTGAAGCCCATTTTGCACAAAGGTACAATCTATCAAAAGTAAAAATATCAAAAGTAAAAGCGGGAAAATTGTAAATGCTGACCTCTTACTATGTGAGATGCTAGAAATCATAAACCACAAAAGCATCTAAGTCACAGAAACGTTGCTTGTTGTTGACAAATTAAATATCATTATATATGCATATAAATAGAGCTATACAAAGAAATTAGCTGATACTGATATAATTTGATGCCAGCATACTGAATTGCCACTTATTTAGATTTCTTCAATGAGGTATATCAATTACCACACTGATGATGCAAAAATCTTACCTAGCATTTCAATATTATAATAATTTATATATAATTGTTCAACAGTAATAATTAAAGAAGGTCTGTCTCCAGAAACAACTCAGGCTTCTGGCTTATTTCTCCTTTCCTTGCTTTGTTACAGTGATGTTGCCAGTTAGATTCAGTGTTAAACATAACTTATGCATTCCAGGACAGAATTGTTTTAAATTATGACTACAAGGTCTTTTCCAGCCTAAATGATACTGTGATTCCATGATTCTACAAAAGCTAGCATTGGTTAATGTAGTAGGAGATGGATAACTTGAATTATAAGTAATAAAAAGCCTAGAAGATTCTTAGAATTTTTAAAATTTAATTCCCTATCAGACAACAAGAGACAAATTCCCTCTCATTTAACTTATCCTTTAAAACAAAAATAACTGTATACCTTCAAAGATGCTCATCTGGAATTGAAAACTCAAAAGTTTAGAAGAAAGTTTAACCAAAGTGCATGTGCAATGCAAAAAAATATTGCCCTCTGGGGCTATTACAGAAACACAGCATTCCAGGAAGGAGAATCGGACAATAGGACCCCTCATATTCAAGTTAAAAAGTTCTTCTTTATTCAACAGTCCTATGAAAGAGACGTGGGAAAATGAGATCCTTTTAAAATTAGAAGTCCTGATTAAATATTGGAGTCAATGGAAGATGATGTAAGAATTGCTCTGTTTAGGAATAGACAAGGCAACTCTATTTTAACAAAGCATTAAATATCAAATTAGAACACCATAGCATCAATGAATTCAAGCTCCTAATGCTGCTAACATTTTAATATATTCGGTGCTGTGTGACTGGCTTTTCTTTGGTGTATGGCATGGCTGAGAATATATCAGCATTAAGCAAATAATAGGAGCGTTTCTATGGGCTTCAGTGAGAGCAGGCCTTAGTTTAATGCGTTAAGACATCCTCCAACTAATTTTCTTCTTGCCATCTTCAATTTGGTATAATACATTATCATAATAAAGGGAGCTGGGAGCAGCAAGACTTGATTAAGTGTCAAAATGCTCACAGGAGCTCAAAAAATGGAGAGTTTTTATGTCAGTTCTTTGGTTTCCAAAGCAGGAAATAGTCTTAAAGGACAACATGAAAATGGGAAAGGAACAAGTTGGAATAGTTATATTTAAAAATAAAGTATACAACTAGGTTCTTGAATTCCTGTTGTAAGCAACGCAGGACTGTGAGCGGTTGATACACACCCCTTTGTACTGTTGAGGCTTTGGCCAAGACTCTCAGAAGTGACTAGGGGTTAGGTGTGCACATCCTGCTGATTTCAGTATGCATTTCAAGTATGCTTTAGGCTCATAACTGAACACAAGAGTTGGGGCCTTCACAAGTTTATGCCTCTGCTCATCCACATTAAAAATAATATTTTTGCACTAAAAGTGTTCAGAATTCTCCTGAAAGCTAAATTAATGATTCTTATTAAAATTCTTGTGAGTTATATTATTATTTTATCTCCATTTTTCTTATGAAAAAACAGAGATACAGAGCAACAGTGACTGGCTTAAAGTTACATTCTTTTTTTTTTTTGACCACTACCTCTCCTGAGGAATACCAATATCCCCTATCTGCAAGCAGCATTGGAAGGATACATTAATTAATTTTTGCAAACGTCTTTGGAATTCTGAGCTGAAAGGTGCTAGATAAGTGTAAAGAATTATACTGTAAATTATGCATAAGTATTGTGAATGCTGCTTTTTCAGATGTGTCTGCTACAAAGATCACTCAGTAGTTCAGACATCTAAAACGTGGATGATGCAAGACTGTTTAAGAATTGATTAGTATACCTTTGGGGATATAAGAATGGCAGTCTACAGCAAAGCGGTAGACAACAGCTCCTATATCATGAGGAAAATGACATTTCAATACCATAAGAAGTTCCTTACGCCTTTGAAGTTCCATCTTAGTTCAAAGTCAGTCAGTATTCTTTATCTTTCATATAGTTATGAAAGTGGTTTCATGTCAATAAGTGCCCTTTTAAAGTGAAAACAACCTAGATGGAGCAGTTAAAAGCAGAAGGAAAATTCTACCTCTTCTCTGTTGCTATCAGCCACAATTCGGACTGATATTCCCAGCAGTCCTGAAAGCTGATTAGGAATTCTCTGAAGCAACTACCCACAGTTACTTTGCTTTAAAACCAGGGCTGAATGTGAACCGTTAAGTATTCTATTCAAAGGTCTGAAGAAGCAAGACTGCTAACGAGACAGCAATGACAAAAGAAGGAGCAGAATGGGCATATGTGGGCAATTAATAGTGAAGATTTGTACCACAGGAGTGGTCAAAGAGCCCTGGGTAGAAAGGACAGGTTTTGTCTGAGTCCAGGTCTATGCAATAAGCAAAATTTTCCAGAAAGCCACTGACTGCATCAACAACTGACTGGATCAGACAGCCCAAGGAAGCTGGCTAGGGCTCTGACTTCAATGCCTGGGTTGGGACTGACTGGTACTAAAATGGATTTGACGTCCTGACATGAGATTTTCGTTCCACAGCAGGAAGGAAGGAACTGCAGGTCTACTGATTAGTCCATTATCAAAACACATTTCAGTAAATAATCTTCAGAAACAGGAAATATGACACAAATTAAGGGCAAGGGAGATGAAGAAGTTTGCCAGTATTGTCTTTTCCAGATGGTGAAAATGCCCAGATAATCTTTGAAATACATCTTTCTCAATGAAATATTTGGATAATAACTGGTAAAATAAATCATAAAGCATCTGCCACCAAAGCAATCAAAATTTACTTTCCCCAGTTTAAAAGAATCCACCAGCAAAGCTGTCCTGTTCCCTTGACAACCTCAGTCTGTCTTCCACTGGACATGAACTTCCTTCATCTCCCCAATTAACACATTGGCTCCTGTGCCTACAGGGCTGTCATCTCCTGCCAGCAGAGTGGCACAAATTCGATGCCTTTAGCACAGTGCTAATGGATGTGTTCAAGCTAATAACAAAAGGTGACCTACTAGGCAAACAGCAGAATGTATGTAGATTTGGAGGACTCTGGTGATCTGAGCCACAGCTAAAGCCTAGGTTTGAGCAGGAAAATAAAATTTATGAAGCTGAACATTAGATTAGGGAAGAAACACAAAAGATAGAAATTCAAAGCAAAAGACTGACAGAACATTACAGTAAGAGTGTCTGGTCAAAACAAAATCTTTGCAGAGGGCTACTAATTTGGAAGAAAAGGAAGAAAAAGTAGAAGATAATACCACAGAAAATGTTGAAACAAAAAAGCCTTGTAAAGAATTGGGTGGAAGCTGGAAGGACTACAGCAATAAGACGTTGTCTTATGCTTTCCTTTTTGTAGTGCTATATTCTTCAAGCAATGACCTACCACTACATGATTCAAAAAAAAATCTTGTGACTTGTCGGCTTTTTTATTTCAAAACCAAAGAGAGAAAGTCTGAAAAATGTGACCCTGCCTGTGAGGTTGCAGCAGCAATGTGGCCTGCATCAAAAAGATCACCGAGCTGAGAGTGAGTTTCTAGTTATGCCCTGCTGTGCTCGATAGCTATCCACCAGTCTTCCATCAATATTGACAGTGTGTAACAACCCTTCAAATTTCTCATCTCCTACCTGTGGTGAGGTAACTTCTTCAGAGGATTTGAAAGCCAGCCCAGAAAATGAGAAGCAGCCCAAGTCCTGGGTCAGCCTTTCATCCAAAACTTGTGTGATCACCCTGGCAGAGGTGAATACAGGTTATAAAATCCATCTTGTAAGGGGATTTTGAACACAGCAGCATTTCCAACTCAGGAGACTCAAATTAGCGTCTAAATAAGAAGTTAGGTTCTTTTTTTCAAAGGTGCCAAGCAAAGACAATAAGGTGAAGAAGGGTTGGACTAGACGACCCACAGAGGTCCCTTCAAACCCCTACTATTCTGTGATTCTGTGTAATTATATCCCTGACAACTAGGCCAGTGTTATTTAGCTTGTTAAAGGGATAATGTCCACTGAAATTGTATTCAAATTCTCTAACTTTAGCAAAGAATTAACTGTGTTATCAATGCGAATATTTTAAAAGTAAAAAGAAAACAAAATGTGTGATATTAGTTTGCCATGGTCTTTTCAAAATAGAAAATAATTTGTCCTGGGATCAAAAGGGCATCTAATATTAATAATTTGCATAGCAAAGGTGACTTGGAGGAATTTAGAAGGGAAACAATGACTACACATGTAGTTCTTTCAAATGTCCTCAGAAAGCAGTTGGGACAGAAAGAACACATTCTTTTCATATTTGTTATTTCCCGTCATGAACAGGAACTTTTGGATTAGATATGGCTGTGTTAGCCTAGGTCACATACTAGCTAGACACTGCTATTTTACACAGCCAATTTATCATATAGGGTGGAAAAATGAAAATAGGTTGAAAAATCGATGCTTATTGCTAAGATGCTTTAATATGATGTCAGTTTATTTTTTTTGTAAATTATACATAGGAAAATTTACCTGCATTAGTGAGATTGCTAAGAAATTATCAGCAGATGCAGAATGAGTGAGCAAGATAGTTTCCTATTATGACAGATACTTCACTGGCCTTAAACTGCAATTTGTTATTGGAGATATGTGTGCGAGCTGGGAAATCACATCCCCTCGCCACTAATTTACACAGGAATTTAAAATTAATTTTTCATGCAACACCAAATGCCTTTGTGTGTTCATAAGCTATTAGGCCATATGCCACACATTATTTTGCCAGGTGTTAACATGGTACAGACAAATTATATGCCACCTAAGATATCCGAGAGATTTTGAGGTACAAAAGTGAAGAATATAGCATGAAAATAACAAACTTTGCAAAGAACTTTAAACATAATTAGAAGGACTTAAAAACAGTGTTTTTACAACTTCTTAGTAAGAACCACCATATGTATCTTAATCCACAGGCTTTAAAAGATACAACAGGCGTGTAGTGTTGATGAAAGATCAATTTGACCTACCTTGTCCAACAAAATTCTCACTAACTTACACACTTTGTTTAAAAAAGTCCATTTGTAAATGCTTAAAGTGGAGAGTGTAGCAGAAAAGATGGTCCGAATAGAATGTGCTAGCACAGTAATTTATTATATTGGGATAGTCTCTTCTCCTATCTTATGGTTTTATCTGTTAAGTATTACTAACGACTCATTCAGGAGAGGGAGGTGAATTAATCACTGAAGTCTGTTATGTGTTAGAAATGAAGTGCAGTTCAGTAGACTATGTCCAGTCCTGGAGAGTAACTATCAAATCCCCAGTTCTTATATAATTTCTAAATACCAAAGTCAAACAAAATATTGTTTTAATTCCTCTCTCCCTGTAGGTCAAATAAAACTATGCACATAAATCCACAGGCAGTGTTATAAAACTGCCATACCTTTATTATTCTTTTATGACAACCTGATCATCTGAAACTCACGTATATTTGCATGAGGCCATTTACAGATACTAAGACGAGCACTATAGCATATCCTTGAAATAGGAAAACAGATAAATATATCCTTCAGGAGTGCAAGTGGTAACAGAAACATAACCCATCAGCAGAGGTGTTAAATAGTTCACTCAGTTGAACAGAATTTCAGCCTGCTTGAATACTGTTCTCTAGCTCTTGCCGAATCTTAAATTATTGTAGTCGTTAACATACAATCATTTAGTTGTACCATGCTGTGTTTGCCTGCTACTGAAAAGCCAGAGAGATACTCTGTGAGCAAATAATTATTAGGGCACTGGTTCCCTGTTCACTTCGCAACATACGCTGTCAGGTTTGAATCACATTGTCTACAGGCAAATATTAGTGGTTAAAGGTGAGATTCACAGCACTGTCTGAGATGCAAGTAGTAAATACTTAACAGTGGGGACTGTCTTCAGCTCAGACCTCTGCTAATTTTTCTGTGGATGTCACTGCCAAATCTCACCAGGTTCCCCCTTCTTTCCCCACTATTGGTTCAGTAGGGTTACCATCAGTGCCATTATGAAGGCTAAAGGATGTCCTTGAAGACACTGGTCATACTGCTGTATTGTCAGCTGCTTCAACGCGCTTTAGGCTGTGATGCTGAGCAAATTGCTTCAGCTCTACCAAAGGTTATGGATAGGATGCCATTTTTCTGTATGAAATTCTGTACTCCATGTGGTTCAAGAGCCTTCAGGGTTTGCTTCTGGGAATGCCCATACAAAAGTAGTTTCACAGCCTGTGAACCTGATTGTTAGCCATTCTTATGAATCCTTCCTTCACACAAGCTCCTTTGCTGGGTTCAAATGAGTACTGTTATAAATGAGTAACAGATTGCACAGTCAGACTCCATAAATTAGAGGAATAACACAGAAAAGTGCTTTACAAAAATACTTCTTACATGATGCTTTCCTTTTGCTCTTGCACAGAAATTGCAGGTAAAGGTTGATGCAGCAGATGGTATCAAACAATAGTTACCAGATAATAGAAGAAACACCAACAGCATTTATTTTCTAGGAGTCTTTGAGGAGAGAGCATGTTAAAATCTGAGGGTGTACTCAAGCCAATTTTTACATGGAACTTGGATGTGTTTTACATGCCAAGAAGCTGCTATGACCAGTGAGGCCAAGAAGACATTTACTTTCCGTAGACACAGCTTGGGCAGTGTCATGGCTCAGCCACTTTACCAAGCCTTGCTTCCTGCTCTGCCCTCACACATGGAATAAATAGTCCAGTTCAGACCTGACAGGAGATGGTATCTCAGGCCTGAGACATGTTTGCTGTATCTCCAAGAAGAACAGGGACCAGAGAAGCTTTGTGAAATTTGATAAGGGCACCACAAGATAGACAGGGACAGAATGGATATACAACCCATCCAAGCTTAGATCTGTTTGTCAGGGAAGTTGAGTTTTATAAATCAGTAACGGTGATTTTGTGGAGAATTCAAGAAAGCATGAGGGGACAGCTGACTTCAAAATATCCTTTCTTTTTCTAGCACTCAGAGTAGCAGCAGAAGTGCTATTTTTGTAGTGTGAGGTTCAAATCTTTCTGCAGCTGGCAAGAACATTGAGAAGAAGAAAAATATGTCTATATTCTCAATCTCTTCTTACTCAGACTTGAATAGCTATTGACTATCATGCTTTCTGCCTTTAATTTTTCAATCAAACTGAAAATTCTATAAAATGATAAAATGTATTAGATGAATAATATTTTACAGGGACAGTCCCATTGATTTCAATGAAAACTTGGTACTCTTCTTTCCAGTGCAATTTTGATCTAAAATATGCACTTCATGAATTATGAGTATACTATTTATTGGGTGAAAACCCAACCGATTTTGAATAGGATTTCAAGGGACTAGATCACATCAAAGTTCTCCGTTAAGAATGAAAAGTGCTTTTTCCATTTTTCATGTTTTCAAGTATCATAAAAATAGATGTGTGTCAAATCATATAACATTTTATACATAAGGCCAGTCTTTGCTGGGAAATCTCTGTGCTTTGACTTGGGTAGGATCACCATAGGTATATGTCAAACTGCAATTTGTGCTATAACATTTACAGCTGAATTTTCCCCTACATTTAATATAATTAGGTTTATTATTGCAACATCTTTGTATCAGCAAAATCTCACTGGGAGCTAGATCCTCATGCCTTTATGGACAGTGAACAGAATAGATGCATTAGCACTTGTTTTAAAAGTAAGGTGCAGTTAACTGTGGCTGCAAATATGAAAGTTTGAGTTGAGCCTTGGAACCATGCATCAGTGATTCTTTTTAGACTGAACATGAAATTCATGAATTTCAATAAATTTCTTTCATAAAACACCTTTTGTTGTGTCATTATTTTCAGGCATTATTGCTGAGGAACAAGAAGGCCATAATTTAATACATAGTGCTATTCTAGCATTGGCATCTGGAATTCAACTGCACAAACGCAGTGGTAAATTGACAACAATGTCTGAATTATATTCAATGTTGCTTTTTTTTTTACTTTTCAACATCTTCTATCCTCAGAGAACATTCAACAAGTACAGTACCCATTGTTGATATTTTCCTGTTCCTGACACTATTTAATAAAAATTTTAAGGCACTGCTCAACAAAAATCCGTATTCAGAGAGGCATCTGAATAAATTGAAAATATAATCATTATAATCTTATTCATTCTTATAACCTTATAAAATTCTGCATATCCCATGTACCATATTGTCTAAGCAACAGCTGGTTCCACAACTAAGGGAACATATTTCCTGGAATTCATAGGGCAGAAATTCTGACATATAAAATGTTGTGCTTCAGGAGATGACAGCCATCAGCTGGCATACTATTAGGTGATTTTTACGTGTGTGTTTTTTCTTCTGTTTTGCTCTGGTATTGTTTGTTCTGCTGACAGCCAGACTGACAATATGGACAAAACCAGAACATTCTTCTGTTCTGCTTTGTCAATTCCTTTGTTCTTCAGAGGATCTTAGCTGTCCCATATCTGACATTGCAGCCATCACTAAACTTCCTTATTACCTCTGGGAGACCCGTGGACTTTAATTATAGTGGTCACGTTGGGAATCTTTCTGAAGGGATACGGTCTATTAGTACAAATCATTTTGTGTAACGTGTTACTGCGGGGGCTGGTCAATGAACAAAACGTGATCCATCTTTCACCTTGCTTTTCGGAAGCAGTAACGTACTTCAGTCCTACATTAAGCAAATTACTCAGCCATGTGTGCCTACGCACTGTCCCTCATTCCTCAGGTAGGAGAGCCTCTGCTTATTACCACTTTCCACTTCAGCCAGACGGCTCACATTCTTGACGTCCTTTACTTTCTTCTTTTTTTGGGGTTGCATTTTTGGTGGGTTCTTTTGTTACTGGTAGCTGGAGTAAGGAATTGCTTTAAGTCTCTGTGCCTTAATAGAGTAAGTGACATTCTACAAGAACTTTGGTCAGGTGGCCTACAAAGACCAAGAGCAAAGTTCTTTGTCAATAGAGCCTTCCCCTACAACCCTAAAGATTTCTGACTTCAGAAATATTTAATATTTAAGCAATGCTCCCTGTGTAAACTAATACTAAAACTAGAGTTGGAAAGATGATCGTGAGACACGATTTTTGGAAGGTTGGTACTCGATCTCCGTCTGTATATTAGTATGGATACTCACGAGATGAACATGCAGCTAAGATATTCTTTGTGTGAACCCGGTTGCTGTCTAAGTGGGTTTCAGAAGTAATTTTTTTGGAAGCTGAAAAAGAAGAAACTAGCATAGTGCCCTTTTCTTTTTTTTTTTTAATTGAGTTAGTTAACTATTCAACCAATTATAGATTCTCATAGGCAGAAGAAATGAGAGGAATGAGAGCTTTTCTTAGGCAGAGAAAATATTCATTACATAGTTTTATCTTTGAGTGGGGGGAAAATAGAGTATCACAGGGAACAAGAAACTGAATGCGATCTATAGTGTACTATGGGGAAAGGAGAAGTAATAATGCAGAAGATGTTAATACAGCAGGGGCATTTTGATAAGTTAATTCAAGGTGTTGGGAGGGAAAAACGTCTGTCAGTTCCACAATGACATTTGAAAAAGACTGGCAGAGGGTTTGCCTGACTAGGAGAGTGCTACTGGCTGCTCCTTTAATGTTGTGCAGCTAACAGGACGTCTCTTTCTTCCTTACATATTTGACTGCGGAATTTTGAGTCCATTGGATATCCATTGGACTTCAGTCTAACTGACTACTTTGATCTTGAAGACATTTGCTAGGGAAAATCTGAAAATTTTTTGTGGTTATGGGGCACACTGGAATTAGATGGACAATCTATAATGTAGGCACGGACTTTTCTAAGAAATCAGATAAAGCAATTCTGATGTTCCAATGAAAAATTGAGTGTACAGTCCTGTAAAATAGTTCTGACTCCAACGTGTAGCAAAATTTCACTGAAGACTTGGAGGGCGCTTTAAACCATACATAACTTTTATACATGAAAGTTAACATTGAAATGGATCTAAATTATTTTGGATGTTAGAATTAAAACATGGAATACTGTTCTTAAACTGAAGCAAATGTCTAAAACCAGTGAGGAGATTCAGTAAAGACAAATGGAAATAAGTTCACACATGGAAGAGTAATCAAATTCAAGAGCACAGTTAAATTGTGTTCATCAAGGAGTGTGTAAAGATTAAAGTAAAGATAAATTGGGGAAAAGTCAGTGATCATAAAAAAGGCAGTTCCTGTATTGGGTTGTATCAATAGGATTATCGCAGTAAACCAAGCTTGATGGTAACACCTGTATAATAGTGCTGCTTTGGCTTTACTTGAAATAACACCCACGTTTTGGGATGCTGCCTTCAAAGAGAATAGAAACCTGCAAAGAATCAAAAGAAGAGCAGCAAGCTTCCTAAGATATTTAAAAATTTGATCCATGATCAAATAAATTAAAAAAAAACCTTAATAAAAGAAGAAAACAATGAGAGGGTGTGAATACCCTGTAAGTTAAATTGTACAAAAACCCACAATTGTACAAAAACCCCCACAATTTTAGAGGAAGGAAATCTTATGTCACAAGCCATTGTGATTTTTTTTAGAGAAGAAAGGGAGTTGTGCCCTGCCATGGGAGAATCTGATTAAGTATTAGCGGATGCTTAGTAACTATCTCTAGCAGAAAAATCGATTGCAAGGAAGCTGACTGAAGTAAACTAATTTGAAATATTCACAGCTAGTCCTAGGACCACGAAGGAGTATTTGTGTCGGTTCTACCATGACTCAGGAGGATGAGCTACTACAGATGACTCACTTGAAGTTGCTTCCCACTCATAATTCCCAGAAACTCGTTCCAGAGTGTTTACTTATTTAAACTAAAATACTAGAGTGAAAGTACCAACTTATGCCTCAAGTTGTTCAGAGTGGTAGAAGTGTAAACTCCACCAATTTAAAGTATTTCAAAGGGAGATATCTTTAAGGACCAAACCAATATACATCAAGGTTTTAAAAAGCAGATGGTAAAGGTAAAGAATCATGTTTTTTTCTACCCTACTCCCTTCTAGCCAGATTTTCCCTTCTAATGTAACGCAACATCTGTTTCTAATTCCAAAGCAGACCAGACTATTGTGGAATCATAGCAGATGTACAATTTCGGTACAGATTACATCTTACATGATTTATTAAATTTGTAGAGCGGCATCTGTGACACTTTATTATCTAGGAAATAGTAGCAATTAGAAACAACCGAGTTGCACCAAAATGAGTTTGAACTTAATGTGAATAGGAAAATCCAAATAAAGGAGGGATAGACCAAAGTCATTCAGGAAGTTAACAGCAAATGAAGAAGTAGGGAAATCTCTTAAATATCAATCCATTATTTTATTCATTCACAGCATAGTATACCAAATATGTTCAGTTCCTTCTGACTGAGAGAAGAATCACAGAGAAATGACAGGGTCCCATGTATCAGAGACTACTCACATATTGTTGATCTCTCTTACTAATCATCAGGCAATGATTTTAAAAGGTGTAGCAATAGCATTGTATAAAGAGATTTAGAATTGATCTTAAGCACCTAATGTAGGAATCAAGCAAAATTTAGTTGACTTTATCCAGGATATAGGTATTCCGACTCCTTTTTGACTGTCTTGGAGGTACTAGTAGTCTCCAGGCACTACATTTTTTAAGTTTGAATTTTCATAGAAATTGTACTTCTGTACTTCTGGAATCTTAACTTTTACAGAGCTGAATAGCTCTGCAACTGTCTTATGATTATACACAGCTAAGAGATACCTAACACTCATTTTGGATGCCAGCTAAGCACCATAAGCGGGATCATGCTCTTTGCAAAAGACACAGATTTTGTTTGTTTTCTTCTAAAAGATTCTTGGAAGAATATGCACCTTCTCCATTGCATTATAAAATTTAACATTATTAAAAAAATGGAGAATTATTCCTCTGAGAATTCACTCATGTTCCTCCCAGAAGAGTTCTCTAGACATCAGACTACATTTTTCTGTATATTGTCTTGAGGTTGAAGAAGAAATCAAAATGGAAGGCAACTGTCATGAAGCTGGACAGAGAGAAATAATGTTAAGGAGAATGAGTTTGTATACAAACAGGTGAAGCATTCAGCTATAAGAGAGGAAATGTGTTTCTGTTGCTCTGCAAAGTCTGTTCATATTATTAGGGTGAATGAACTTTTGGAAAGAATGTAAATGACCCTTGGAAGAATGGTGAGAACTTTTCTCAATCCTCTTAGTACTCTGTTAGACTATAGAGTTTTATCTGCTCTGAGCTCTTTTTCTAGGATATAATGAAACCTTTCCAGGCGTGGAACCATAGCTTAAAGAGTCACTTGTTAGGACAGTCTTATAAAGCTGCAGTTATTAACTGAAGGTGACAGTACGCCTACAATGTCAGGAAAGTATCCATCAGGCAGGTCCTTGTTCAGTGCTTATAGTTTTGACTGCTCTTTGGAGATGCAGCTGGCCAAGCCTACATGCAGAAGAAGAAGTGTTCAGTTGTGCTTGTCATTGCTCTGGTCATCAACAAATTCTTGCATTTTGGCCCTCCCTCAGGAGGAGACTGGTTTGTGCCTGCACATCTGACTCTTTGTTGTCCTTACAAAAGGATCATTTGTGGGTGAAAAGCATCTACTCAAAAGCAAGTTTGCCACATACATCCTGAATCCAGACCATGCTGTAATGTGACATTCTCCTGGACTACTGACCAGGTCCAGCTCCCTATTTGCTCCATGCAGAAAGGCTCAGCTGAAATGTCCAGCTCCAATAAAATCTTTAGATTTTTATTTCCTAAGTTTTCTTTATTTTCCTTTTCAACAGAATGTGAAGACAGGAATTTAAATGTGAGTTAAGGGACTATGTATTTTCAATCTGTACCTAAATGCCAATTTAGCAGTCCTTAACTTTCAGGTGTACAAGGCTTTTATTGCAACAATTCTTTAGAGTTTTTCTTTATAACTATCAGACATCTGTTCTGAATTAATTCTGGAATACACTGGAAAATGAAAATATTTCTTCAAAGACTTTGTAAGAAGCAATCCTTTCATTCTACACATTGCTAGACTACAATTATTTTTCTATTTGGATTTTCAAAATATTTGAATATGGCTTAGTAGAAGTCCTGGTAGGTACTGGTCAAAATTAACAATTTTGATGAAATATATAATTTTTTTCAGCTTTTTTGACTTACAAGGATTCTACAAGGGGTCAGTACTCTTTTTTCAAAAATATTTATGTAATTTTCAATATGTGTGAGAAAAATAGTGAAATATTTTCCTATTGAAAAGATTGCTTAACGAATAAAATTTTTAGATAGGAATTTAATTCTAATTTAAAAAATGATGGTGGAAATCAAGAATCCATTAAATTTGATGTTAATCCAAAAAAAAAGGTCTTATAATACGATGTGACAATGACTTATTTCAGAAAAGTGACGCATTAAAATATTTCAAGGAAAAAATATTCATAAACTTTAGCATCAAGCTGATTTGTAGGAAGGGTGGTGTGTGTTTGGATGTAAGAGTCAAGATGCAGGAAGAAAGACGTTTGAATATCAAAGCTAGTCCATAGACAAAAGACTAAAATCATCATTGATTTCAAAATATTTGTTTCATTAAGATAGAATCAAACCAGTCTCTTCACTCAGTCAGTGGTTTTAAAGTTTTCAAAATATTTTTTTGGTAGTCAGACTTGTGAGCATCAACTCTGTCATGAAACTGAATTGATAATAATCACAGAATCACAGAATCACAGAATGGTAGGGGTTGGAAGGGACCTCTGTGGGTCATCTAGTCCAACCCTCCCGCCAAAGCAGGGTCACCTACAGTAGGCTGCACAGGACCTTGTGCAGGCGGGTCTTGAATATCTCCAGAGAAGGAGACTTCACAACCTCCCTGGGCAGCCTGTTCCAGTGCTCCGTCACCCTCAGAGGAAAAAAATTCTTCCTCATATTCATACGGAACTTCCTGTGCTTCAGTTTGTGCCCATTGCCCCTTGTCCTGTCACTGGGCACCACTGAAAAGAGTTTGGCCCCATCCTCCTGACACCCACCCTTCAGATATTTGTAAGTATATATTAGGTCCCCTCTC
>Ga0065711_1032575_pt1 | contig 27078 bp, 12 predicted proteins | sample Hoacrofraction12_FD_59098 | JGI IMG/M metagenome (GOLD analysis project Ga0065711, IMG submission 59098) | Hoatzin crop microbial communities from Cojedes, Venezuela - Epithelial fraction 12 v2 (version 2) | ecosystem: Host-associated > Birds > Digestive system > Esophagus > Crop | place... | reverse complement strand
CAGGCTGCCCAGGGAGGTTGTGGAGTCTCCTTCTCTGGAGATATTCAAGACCCGCCTGGACGGGGTCCTGTGCGGCCTGCTGTAGGTGACGCTGCTTCGGCAGGGGGGTTGGACTAGATGACCCACAGAGGTCCCTTCCAACCTCTACTATTCTGTGATTCTGTGATTCTGTGATTCTATTATTGACAATGAATTCTAATGCACCTATGATCAAATACACGATTTTAATTATAAGATTTCTTTCTAATTTTGACTCCAGATGTAATGTGCTCTCTTATTAACTCTGGTATTGATCCAAAGCCCATTGCAGTAAGAAGTGGAGTATTCTCTCTGGAGTGATGTAAATCTGCTATTGACTGCTGTGGCTCCACTGACTTCCGTGAAGTCAGGATGACTCATTTGTCAGAGGATGCGCCCATCACCTTTCATAGGCAATGAATGAGGGACAGATTCTACAGCTGACAATGAGCAGGTGGCCTCACATAGACAACATTAACTATGAGATCACATGTTGGTACTTAGTGATTCAAAATGGTTCCAGTCTTTTCTCTGCCTGTTCCAGATTTCAGATGCTGTGAACATTCTTTTCACAACCTCTTTACATCAGAGCAGGCCTGAAAGTCTAAATTGTGCAAAAATACCCAACTCTGTCCATAAATTCAGAATAACTGTGTTAGAGAGCAGATGATCTAATCTACAAAATTTGCTGTTAACTTCAGTGTTTCCTTGGAGCTTTTCCTTCTGCAATGTATTAAACATATATGGATTATGATTTTCTTGTTCCATCGTATATCAGTTCTAGAAAAACAATAATTCTTAGCATATTATCAATAAATATTCTAGTTATATTTACTGGGTTCACAATTGTACCTTGTTCTTTGATTGTTCCTAAGGGTGAATGACTAAGTAATGACAAACACTTACGATGCCTCTGCTCTCTATAAACCGCAAAGCTAATTCCTTGTACCAAGAAAATGTGGATATAACACATGGTTGCTGGTCGACATGCTGACAAGAGTGTTGCCCCTCTCACAACAGAAGTCACACACTTTCCAGTTCTTGGAAAGTAGTGTGTCTGCATTGAATAAACAGTATGGGTTTTAAAGGAAAGATTTGGAAGCAAATTGTACCTGTTTTTTTTTAAATACAGAATTTTTAAAAAAATGAACACAATAAAAATAATAGATGAAATAAATAATCAAAATAATATATTTAGTAAGGTTTACTATCTTAGACAAAATTAAATTTTGATTATGTACATGTGGGCTGCTGTGGGATAAATACTGCAAAATAACACTGCCCAAATATGGAAGACAGGCATCACTGTTAGAAGCTATCCTGTTAATTATGCAAAGATGGCAAACAAAGATAAAAAAAGTATAGAGACGTTATCACAGTGCTTGCCAATGTAAGCACCAATAGCAGCAGAAAATGCAGAGAGTCAGTATGCATTAGCAGCAAGGAGGCTCGTATTTGTAGCTTTGGGAAAAAATATAATCCAAGAAACAGAGGGGAGACATGTAGAAAGTGTAGTGTCAGGAAAATTCCTGAAGTAATTGAGGCCATCAAATTAGGTATAAATGCAAAGAATAGTGATCTTTAAAGGCAGAGAAATATTACCAGAATATGTTAAAAATTTCCTTTCTTTGAGGCTTTTGGTATGTATTGTAATATATAGTCATAGTGCAATATCTATGTCACTGGACATATTTGAAGGCACCTTACTGACACAAAATACAGATGGACACAAGAATGTTCAGCAATGGGCAATAGTAGCAGTGAGGGAGTAGTTTAGGAGAAAGGCTGCATACTATAGCTTGGCTGAAGAGCAGCTAACAGGGAACATGTTAGCAGACTGTTGCTGAAGGATGCTGTCAACCAGGAGCAGAACCAGATTTTGTAGTGTAATATAAAGGGATGTAGAAAGGTGCAGAAGGATGAAGTTATGCAAGGAATAAGTTAGACTGAATAATCAAAGAAGAGTTATTGACAGAAAGATTTATTTTCCTTGGGAATGATCTCACAAAAGAAGCAGTAGAATCATTATAGCTAGGAAAAATTTAAATTAAAGTCAACGAAGTGTTACTGTATATACAATGGAGAAGAATATGGCAAATAAATAGATTGAATGGTTTAAGAGTTATGTAATTCCTGTTGATATTCTAAATTACACTGGCATAAATAAGTGACTGTTCTGATTTAATCTGCAAAATTACCTCTGTAAATCAAGCTGATCAGAATCTATTTACAGAATCTATTGTTTAAATGAAAGTGGTTTTGTTAAGATTTTGATGGCTATCTATTACCTACTGTGTTTTGCTTTCCATAAAAACAATTCTAAATTCCTGCAGCAGAAACATGGAAAAACAACACCAAATTTCTCTGTTTCTGCACATGGAGTATCCTCACCTTTCCACGGAGGCAGATATTTCTCACACAGTTTTTTGGAGATAGAATATCTGATCTGTGAGAAAATTCACTCAGGGTTTACAAAAATCTTTACTGTGGCTATTTAAATGAAATTTTCTTCATCCCTTTTCCACAACAGTCACAGAGCTGTCATGTGCAAGACATCCGATTGTGAGTCATAAAGATGTACTTTGCAAATTAAAAGCATGGGTTTTGGAGAAGGACTAGCAGAGCCATCAAATCAAATCCACTTGCCACAATTGCAAACAACTGTAAAAAAGATACTCTGCTCAGGAAAATGCACAAAACATCTTCTCCAGACTCCCTACTTACCACTCACAAAATACTTCCCAAAACTCTGTAATAGACTTCTGGCCTGGACAGGAAAAGAAAGTAGGAATGGAGAGGGGAGCAGCAGGGCATGGCCAATGCGATGCTGTAATTGGTCTTCCATTAGACTCATGTCTAATGCGAGCACAAGTAAGTCCACATTGCAGCTCAAAGTTTTCCTTGATAACAAAATGGCAGATATCCACAGTTAAGACTGGGATGTATTTATTTTAGCTAGCAATACTAATCTCTTTCTCTCACAGTTCCTTTCATATCTTTTCATATTTTGCAAAGCGATGCTTTATCTTCATCTTAGATGGAAATCTGAACTATCCAAATTCACATGCAGCAGTTCAAAAGTATTACCAGGAACAAAATTAGGTCTCTTGGATCGGTTTTCAACCACTGTAAATTTGCGCAGTCCCACAGAGATGGAAGAGGTGTAATGGAGTTGCAATAGTTTATATCAAGTGAGGATCAGCTTCAGATCTCGTAGTCTCATGCCCTGTTCACTAGCACATGTTGCCTCATTTAATGACAGCTCTCCTACTCTCTCCAGTATGCGTAGTCTCTAGGGAAGCATGTAAAAAACATATGTTAGTTCTGCTTCTGCAGTATTTGTTTCGTGGACAGAGAACTGTAGTCTTCAGGGCTGCCAATGCTTACATAACATCAACATACAGAACAGCAAGTCCCTCCTGCTCCCTCTTCTCCCCCCATTTCACTACTCACTACTCCTTTACTTGGAAAGGTAAGTCTTTTTTTTTCTCCTTCCAGATATCTGGAATGGTTGCATGGACACAGTGCCAGTGTCGTGTCCTGTGTGCCTGCAGAATTCAGGAGAAAACACTTGGAACAGCTTCTATTTCCTTTAGTATTTAAAAAAAAACAGTTGTGGAACTACACAGCAGACAGAACAGTACAGCATGTCTGTTAACCGGTTGAAACCTTCAAAACAGATATTCCTCTTGAAAATATCCTACTTTCCCCATTATGAATGTTAAAAACTTGGTTAAGTAGGAAGGCAGATGTTAATTGGTTTTGAAAAATAATAACAACTTGTCTGTGACTGTTTTTGACTGTTGCTTGAAGAAAGAGAGAAAAATCTTCTTTTCTTGCTGCAGGCAGTTATGGCATGAGGTTCTTTATCACTCATTGTTATTTCACCTTCTAAAATCATTAAATCTTTCTGGAGACATTTATTTTTAAATCCTATAGGTTCCCTTAATAAGACATAAAAAGATGTACAAAGTCATATTTTCAGAAATAAATGATGCCTTCTTTGGAATGGTGGGTCTGTAATCATTGAAAAGGAAATACAAATACTGACTACTGTTGAGATAGTACATTATGATAATTTTTGTGTACTGCTCCACAGTACAAATGTTTTTGCTTGTAAATTTTCATAACAGTAATAATAAAAAATGTAGACGATACAGAAGAGGGTGGACAAAACTGTATTTCCCAGCTGATCACCTCTAGAGACATCATTTGATTTTACTAGATTTCTTTACAGCAAAATACATTGCATAACCCAGGGCATGATCTTTATAAAGCATTTTTATGTTAATAAAATATAAATATTTCAAATCACAACTATGAGACTCTTCTTCCTTTTTACTATCACAACCTTCCCATTATAGTTATCTGCAGTAAATCTTAAAAGTGAATTGTGCTACTGTAGGAAAACAATTTGTCCAGTGATAATGTCCCATCGAGTGCAATTGGTTGGCAGCTTTTAAGCTGTTATTTCAAGGACAGCAAGTTGCCTTGCTTTTGATGTGAATGGTATCCAGACAGGTACTGTCTGAACAAGACTGAAAAGCTACAAATTGGTGTACTGTTTTCTTTATCTCTCTATTGTGACCTGGTTAGGAAAAGATGTGGAGAGGAAGCACAGCAGGAACGAGAGATGCTGGAACTGAGTATCTGAGTGAACATGGGATGCAACTCAGCAGAAATCTGACGGGACTGTGTGACACAAGGGATGAGAAAATGGGACATGGAACCATTTATACTGATTAATTGCATCTGTAGTCATCAAAGCTAATTGCAAAGAGATGACAGTTCCTTGACTTATGTGAAAAAATCTGGTGGACTTGGTAAATTTTCCATTGCACAAGTAACTACTTGAAGCCTTAAAAACAATGGTGGAATTGGCACTGAAATAGGATAAAAATATAATAATTTTGGAGAGTGGTCTAATTTTCAGAATTGGATTAATCCAAGTCACCTTTAAGGTGAGTGGCTGATGCTGGTGCTTGGGGGAAAGATAAAACTTAAATTTCCAGCAGTCTAGGAAAGGAACTCAATGGGCCAGGTCCAGTGACTTCTATCTTACACAGCCATACTATCTGGACTTTCATAAATTTGCTAGTACTAAATTAAGTCTATGATTAAAAAGAAATCTTAATTTTGATTAACAAATTAATGACCAGACATAACCTACACATCTTCTCCAGCATGCTAGGTCGTGCAGCAATATCAATCCTACAAAAAAATGTCAGAAGAGGAATCAAGTGTACTTCAGGATCTTTTAAACATTCTCCAGACACTTTCCGTTTTTAATGCAAGCCATCTTCTGCCTATACTACAGTGCAGTAGAGGTGGATTAAAAGGCACAAATCAATCTCTGCCTGAAATGTTCGAAAGCTGCTTCTGCTAGACAACAAGTATAACCTTTCAAAGAGACTAAATCTTTGTCTTGTTTCCATTTCAATGGCTACTGAACATGAAAAGCTATACTATCTGACCCAAGACCAAGAAAAGTTTATTCTTTCCCTCTTTGTGACATTTATATTAGAAAATCCATCAAAGTAAGTCCACAGAAGAGTTTTTGTTTGCTGTCATGGAGATTTAATGAATTATTCTGGTTTGGATAGCAAAATACCAAGGTTTATCTTGGGATCTACTGGTAGTTGAGAATCTGTGTGTCTCTAATCGTGGCACCCATTCAAACAAATAAATCCCAAATGTATGTAAAATTTGCTTTGCTTTGTCATTCCATGCTTCTAAAAATAACCAGCAACCCAGCTTTGGTAAACATATCTGTACTGTTATAGAGCATAGTGATAAAAATACCTGAAATAAATGGCACATGTTTTCACCAACTCTATTTTTCAAGCTTAAATCCTGTTTCTGTTGTTCCATAAGCTCAAACAACCTTCATTACCTTTTACAAATCTAGCATAGTAGCTAGCTTGTTCATCTCAAAGTCAAAAATCAATTTATACATGATAATTTGTTTAGTTTGAGGGCCATTCTTTAACAAAGCGACACATTTTCAGACATATCCTCATGTATCTATGTATAAATCTACTCATGTACGTCTGTTGTGAAATGCTATGACTTTACAAGTTTAAAGTCAGTTGGAAAATCAAATATGGGATGCAGGAATATCTCTAAATAGCAACTTGTTAAAAGCACACTCTGTTAGGGTATGGTTGAGGATGTATTTCTGTAGTCAATTTAAATTCATTCACCAGAAGGTGCCAGTCTTGGTCCATAAAACCAAGAATCTAGTAACTGCATTTCAGTAAATTCTATTACAAGGATTTCAGTGGAAACTAAAATCAGACAGTTTTGGTGTCAAAGGCAGCGGCAGCTAATGAACTCTGAAGGTAGAACACGAATTCCGGAAAAAACACAATGCTCCTTAACAGATCTAGGAAAAGTATTGATCATTCTTTACTATTTTTTACACTGATGTAAAAACAATAAAGGAAAAGAAAAGGGAAATGGTAGCTTGTAGGTTGCACTTGCAGAAGGCATTTCACTCTTCAGCTTATATGGACTTGCTTTTCATTTTTATTTTTTTTTATTTTTATGTTTTGATTGATGTGGGATAAGTATGGATCATTACAGCTAAGAGGGTTTAGACTGTGAAGTACTGAGTTTAATTTGTTGAAATTGATTTTAGTTCTTGAACATGTCACCAGAGACATATATCCAACTATTCACAGCAATATGTGTAAAGTGACCTTTCTTCCTAATGCTGTAGATGCTTCTCTTCTTTTACATCAGATCAAAGAATAAGCCTAAAGCCCAAAGGGTCATAATGTGGCATTCCTGTACACCCTTTTTATGTAGTACATGCAAATACACTATTCATAACATTTTGTACTGGTGTAGCTTCAAGAGCAAATGTTTACTTTACCAGTAGCTTTCCCGCTTTTGCAGGAAGCAGATTTCTTCCTTGTTCAAAAAATGTTTCCTCTCCATGCATCGTGAGAAAGAAGTCTGCTTAATGCATGAATCTCTAAGTTGTTCCTTCCACTGCTGCTTCAGTCTGAGTGCTCTGCTACCTTAGTGAAGCGTGCAGTGAAAATACCTAAACACACAGATAGATGCCTGAAATTTCCTGTGATTTGGAGTCTATCACGTAGGCTGTCATGGAGTCTGACAAAGGCTGAGAGTTGCAGCATGGAGTAACAGCTTCATCCTGAATTTATTCCAGTAATTAGACTATCATAGCTACCACATGTCATTTCACTGATTAAGAAACAGGAGAACAAGGAGCTGTGAAGGGAAGAGAAAAATACATTCAGCCTATTTTTTCAGAAACATTGAATAAACCATGATAAAATGGATCCATTTCTGTACTCTAGCAGTTAAAGAAATGAGATGCTGTGAAAATATCTGGTAAACGTTAAACCCTTCCCCCCCGACCTCAAATACATATCTGAATGCTCATGAACAGAAGGGATGGAGGTTGGGCTGGAAAACTAGTTTAATTTGAGAACACAGTGATACTGAGTGAAATATGTTTTTCCCCAGCCCTTTGTGAAATCAAGTGGTTAAATACATTCCTGGATAAACATCTTGGGTCAGGTCATTTCACAACTTTGGTATGAGACATCCAAAGAGCAGCAGGTGGCACTTTGCTTTGTTAGTTCTGAACTAATGGCCTCAGCATGGTAATAGGGGACATAAAATGACTGTAGGGGTTCTCTTTTAAATAAGAAGTAAAACTGAAGTCCTCAGCAATTAGATTTCTGAAAGGATCTTAAGAATGGCCTAAACAAATTGCTTCCTGACATTTTCCCTTGATTTCTTATGTAAATGCACAAGTGCATCTATGCAAAAACCTGGGTCTCTTTGTTAGCTTATGCCAATAACTTCTGACGAACAGCTGCTGGCATATTTTAGTTAAATTTGACAGAGCACGAGAGGTCTCAAGATCCCCACGCATTTCATGTTAGTAGGTGTCTAGGTAAGGAAGGGAGATCCCATCAATACCTGGACAAAGCCAAAGCACAGGGAAAAGCATGCGTGTCTTTCTAGACACCAGAGATTCCACTTTTCAGGGAAGATTTTTTTCGTATGTGGTTGCTCCAGCATATATATTGCATGTCTTCTCACTGGAGCTTTTTCTCTGGTTAAGGGAGTCATAACAGTTCTTGCTTCTGCAGAATCTCTGACTTCTAATAAGAAGTGAGTTTCAACAGCAGCCTTATTAATATTCACTTACAAAATAAATCAACCACGAAGCTCAAGTCCATAGGAACCTAAGCTTCATTAATTCCACTTTCAATACAACTATTTGTTTGCGTACCTTGATTTCCCTACAGTTTCCCTGCAATGTACACAGTTTTTTTTTCCCCTACTTCCTGGAGCTTTCATACATTTAATCAAAGTTTGTGTAGCTCCTGTAAATTCTGCAGAAATTAAGGATTGGCACATTAGTATTTTTGTTTTGCTGTTTACCGTTGATTTCAATGTAACAATTCAGGAAGGAAGACACTACTCTTTACCAGACTAGAGGTGGGATTCATTGCTCCAAACTTTGTGCATTTGCAGTGGAGACATCCACATCTGAGCTAATTATCTAAACTCCCTTTATAATCAGAGGAAAGAAATAGGCACTTCCAAAACGTGATTCATCTCCTCCCAAGGTTAACATCTAAAACAGTCCAGATTAATCACCCTCTAGAAGTCTCTGACTACAAAGGGAGTTTGGACAATGATCTCACATACAGATCTCTGCTGTTGCAGAAGTCCAGATGTAGGTGATGTGGCAGAATTTTAGACATCTAATTCTGATCTGAATTATGCCAACATTACTATGGAGTCCCTACCCTGAAAGTAGTTGCATGGAATAATGACCACGGATCTTAAAAATACTTAGATCTCACAGGTAATGTTTGAGAGAAGTTTAACTATAAACATTTGTGATTAAAGAAACAGCACAGTTCTGTCTTAGAATGATAACTATTTCACGTACGTAGAATGCTTGAGGTGTCATGGTATTTCCTGTCTGAAGGAAAAAGTTTTTAAATGGGTATTTGTGGGAATAATGTTTAATTATTTTATTTTCTCCTTCTCCCAGCTGGTTTACTATGACTCATATGATTCAAACCGACATATTTTTAGTAAAGCTGGAAGTGAGGTACAAGTTTTTGATGTACTAAGAAATATTTTGATTTTTCCCTCCGTACTTTTTCCTGTAAATAGTTCACTATCTAAAGAATCAAAGATCCCTATATGAACAGTTACCTAAGCATTATTTTCAGTCCTTCTAAAAAAGCACTAAAATGTATTGGTAAATCCCACTGGAACTCACGGAAACAACCCATTTCAAAGTGCTAAAGTTCCCGTAAAAAATTTAAATCCATATCTTCAATTTAACTGTCTAATTCCCCATTTCACAGCAGTAACCAGGCAGATGGCTCTGTTCTCTTTCTGCCACAGCATTCGTTTTCTGTTTTTATCTACCACGCTGAAACATTTTTTGACTTAAAAAGCTTAATTAATGCAATACATTGCATATATTTAAAAGTCTACTCAGTAGTGCACCTTTTTTGTGTTTTGGCTTTGTTTTCAGTGGTTATCTTTGATTTACTTATTTTTTTATGTACTTAGACTTATTTTTATTTTTGATATCTCTTATAACTTACAGAATATACCCCAGCAAATTCTAGTATGATGAGGATAATTTGCACAAAATCTCCATGAGAATTGTGTAAACATGTGGGGGGTACAATCAGTCCAGAGAGTATCATTCTTGTAATAAAATGTCAGGCATTTGAGATAATGTTCACATAGGTCTTTTTTGCTTCTCTTTGCCAAATGTAGCTTGGAGAAAGGGATGTGACTGCAGTTAGAACTTGCATGTCTTAAAGCTTTTTGCACCATACAGCATAAGTTTGTGCCAGAATAATGCACCACTGCACTTTCGGTCTCCTAGGATCAATGAAACAGGCATATTTCACAGCAATCTTCATTTACCTGAATATACACATCCCTGAATTCCCTTCTTTCAGCCTGTCAGATTCCTGTAGACTGAGTGTGTTTACGCAGGCAGGAAACAAAATCTGTGTCTTATATGAAAGAATAAAAAAACCTACAACACTGAGCATGATTCTGTGGTATAATACATGTGAGCAGCGAGAAAAAGCAACAGATACATGAGCATCTCATTAGGAGACCATCGTTCTAACACCCCAGCTAAACACATTAACCTGAGAATGATTGTGCATAATCCTGTTGACAGATGTATACCTCCTGCATCATTATAATTTCAGATAATTCCACTGCAAAATAAAACAAGAGAGGGTAGCAACAGAACCTGATACTGCAGTAGCTTTACCGCATTTACTCTCAGTGTGGCACTAAGTACAGAGGATGACACTCTCTCTTATGAGTTCACAGTTTTAACAGTGGTGGAGGCCAAGGTCTGGATTCCTTTGAGCTTTTGGTGCTGTTGCCTGGTTGCATACAAATCCAGACTCTGTCACTGGGCTTGCTAGAGGTATACCCTACACTGTGGAAAGAAATCACACAAGTCATATCCACTGATTTGGACCTAGAGATTTCGCAAAGGTGATACTCTCAGTTTTTGAGGTGGAGGATGTCAGATTTACTGCATGCACCTAAGACGTTGGTACAGGAAAGAGAAAAGCCTGAAATTTTCCCACTGACACATTCATACTTTTTCACTTCATAAGTCATATTTATTGAATGTTTGTTAGCAGCTTCCAAATCCTGTAGCCTGACAGAGGGGAGGCTTCTGCTCCTTGTCCCCAGGTCCGCCCAGCATCAAGAATGAGCGTGTGTTCCCAATAGGCACACATGCGCACAGTACATATATAAACCCAAGACTGTAGCCCCAGTCTGGTTGCTGGTAGAGAGCAGAACCCTTTGCAAGCAGCAGCACAGGCACAGACACACACACGGAACCCCTGAGCTGCTGGGCTCAGGCAGTGGTACTTCCCCAGCAGGGATGACCTAGCCACCCCTGACTCCACATGCACACATGTCCACATGCACAAATGGTCTCCCAATCGATCCCCAGACCCTACCATCTCTCTGTTAGCTGGCTGAGACCTCCTGGCTCCTCCAGTATCCAGCCCACAGACCTCCTGGTCTCTCCAGCATCCAGCTTTAATATCTGGCTCCGAAGCTCTTACCCTACTCACTGGCTAGTCCTACTTCATGTTCACTGTCCAACACGTACAGACTCCAGTCTGCTGCACTCAGACCCCAAATACACACATGCACACTGAACAGAGAGTACTTCACCCAGGAAAAGAGTTAGAAATGGAGCGTAATGAGAAGATAGGACAGACTGTGCTGACCAGACACAGGGCATGGCCAGATTAGCATGCTGACCAGTAAACTGTTTACAGACACCTGGCACCTTTTATCCCCTTATCCCTCTGTTGTCTCACTCTTTATCTGCCCCATTTTTTTAATTCTTCACTTTCCTCATCTTTGCTTTGTCGCTTAAGAATCCCATAACAAGTCTTACGTAATCCCAGAATGCTCTTCCCCTGCATCCTATAATGAGCCCCATCCTGCAGGGCCCACAGGGCTGATGCTCTCCAGGTCAGCCCTGGGGGGCCGGAGCAGCAGCTCGTGTGTCTGGCTGGGACTCTGGGGCTCACCTACTGCCCTTTGCTTTCACAGTCCTCTGTGTGTGGGGGAGACGAGCTTTACATACCCTAAGAATATTATTCATATTTTTTTTAAATTCAGGGTAAGATACATCCTCTTTAAAACAAATTCAGGTAGAAACTGTGTTCCAGAGAAGTCAGGATAGGAATAATCTATTCTTCTATTTCGTTCATCATCTCTTCTGTAGTTGGCTGATATAGCAAGGACACAAAGGTCAAGAGCAGCGTTTCAAAGTATAATGGACAACAAAATATAATATAAGACACTAAGACACTCCAGCTACCCAAAGAAATCTGCAATAAGTACTCAAGTACTTAAGGAGGTAGGTGCCACCACTCATTGTGATTCACACGCTTCCAGTGGTGCAGGATCCTTTGCATTATTGCTGCTTTCACCTCACTTGAGTTTCCTGCAGATGTTGGATTCACATTGCATAAAAAGTGTAGTATTAAAGAGACATGAAGAACACTTTCTGAACTACAAAATGCTGCAGCATCCCTGAAAGCCATGTGACACCAAAAGCAGTGATTGTAGAATGACAAATCTGAAATAAAAGCCTGAATGTCATGAGACTATCTTCATCTAACTTCAGGTAGGTACAGATTACGTTCTAGGAGAAAAATGACCAGTCCTTGTACTTTGATATTGAAACAGGAAAACAAAGAATTATAAAAGGGAATGGTTAACCTTTGCACTAAGTACGGAACCGAAGGTCTGTGGCACTCTCCACTCAGCCTGCACTCTGCCCTTGAAGAAGGTTAACCCAGACATTTTTTATGTGCAGGTCACAGTTCAGTGCTGAACGTTTGGGGTCAAAAGAACACTCCACCAAATTGAGCTAATGAAAGAAAAAGACACATTTAGATATTTCTAAATACAATCAGAGAGAAGGCAACCAACCTACGCATTAATTTCCTAGATGACTGCAATTTTTGTTGGAAGCTGTGCTGGATGCTATCACAAATACTCAGTCATAAAATAATCAAATTCCCTATTCTAGTAATTAAAAACAATCTAATAATTAAAAACGAGCAGTGATAGTCTTCTGGCATGCATTCTTGGAGAAGTTAGCAGATACATCTATTTTGATGATGGTGGCTTTACATTGAATTTGAAGAGTAGTTTAGGCTGTCAGAAAATATGCCGCAATTACCTTGAACAATTGCAATGCTTCTCTGAGACCAGAAGCACTGGTAAGACATCAAGATCCTCACTGCAGTGGTGTGTACTTAAATCATTGCAAGTTTTCAAAATTTTAATAGCTTGGGTAAAGTTTTTTGAACATTAAACATTTATCTATAGATGCTTAGTGACACCAGTATAAATTATGCTGATTTAAAAATACAGACCTTTTTGTTTACAGAAACTTAACGTGAGAAATTCATGCCTTGAAGGACATTACGCAGATAGGTATTGGTGAATGGGACTGTACGTAGAGCTTTTTGATGGATGAGCCTGGGGGCACACCAGGTCACTCACGTGTGCGCACACACAAACACATACAAAGTACTAGGTTACTGTCAGACTTATTCTTTCTGCTGATTGCTTTCCTTTTCCTCTGTTGCAAATGCAGTGCTCCAGGCCGCATTTCATTGCAGGTACATGTGACAAAACATGAAGTAGATGTCCAGCAAACATCCTCACTCTGGCTTGACAAGTCTGCAAACTGTGTGAGCAGAGCTGGATGTTTAACTACCTCTTCCACACTGTAAATTCCCCTGAATTTCAAAGTGTATACTTCTTAACATGTTTGCTCTGTCAAGATCAACTTGATGCTCAGTGCTGAGAAACTAGTGAAGACTCTTTGCTCTTACACCTGCACTTACAGTCTTGGCATAATTGGGTCTTTCAGAAATCTACATCTATTGCATTTGGCTAAGTATACTGATGCTTCAGAGGAACTCTCATGAATGCTGAGCCCCTGATTAACTCTGCTTGTGCTCTTCTGATTGAATTTATTTAGGTACCTGGAAACCTCTGAAGAAATGACTGTGACTAAATGTTTCATTGTAAAATTGCAGTCTTTTTGGAGCAAACAAAGCGACTTGAATCAGCTAACGTTTACACTAATGTGACCATATTAATTACAGGAGATTCATTTGGTGTTGAAGGTAGTATTATTCACACAAAAATGTTCTTTGACATATCATAGACTTTTTTAATTGTTGCATTATAAGGATGTAATAGTACGGGATTTTTGGTTAATTCTATTTGCCTATGCCTTACAATATAAAACTAAACTTTGAGAATGGGTGAATTATTTCTCCTTTGGTAACACCAAAGATGAATGGGGCCCAATTGTTTTCTTCTTAGGTAATTTGAACTCCCTCGTTTCAGACCATAATCAGACCATAGCGTGTATAAGGCCTGTAGGACTGGGTTAAGTAGCTTTTAGCAGCAAAATAAGGCACAAAAATTGCGGTCAGTTATAATGCCTTTTTTGTCATTGTCTAAGTGAGTGTCTTTACCACTGATTTTCCCATAAGATTTTGTGCATGTGGCTTGGATAATGGGTAAAAACAGTTTTTCTATGTGCCATGTAGCATTCTCTCTAATGTGACTCATCAGTCTACTGTGCAGAGCAATGATAGCTCAGCCAGGTTGATATTTTTAAATCTAATGAGCCACTGATTAGTATCTGGGTGACTGAAGCTAACAAGATACACTCTCTTGCAGTGTTTTATAGTGATAAATTAATTAATATGATCCCAGATTCCATCTCCAGTGAAATTACACGTCTTTCCTGCTAGCTTCATAACGCTAAGCAACTGCTGAATGTGCAGACTGAATATGAAGCTTTGCTAATAGTATGCCTGTGTTCAAAAGATAGTCTGCGAAAGTATTCATATATGTACTTTAAATGTAAAGGTGAATTAAAAATGCTGGAATGTGAAAACTGTTAACAGGATTCTATATACTTGAAATGTGGAAGGACTAGAGAAATAATATATTTCTCTTAAGGTATCTCTAAAGAAATAATATGTGTCTTTCAACACCAGTGAATGGAGACAATTTCTAACTTCTTCCCTTCAGAAATGCTATTTTAGGAATTGCAGCTTTTTAACCATTTGTACTGTGAAGCCTAGTGTTAAACTCTCCTCTATTTCATTGGGGAAACAGTGTCATACCCTTTTATGCTGACCTGTACAAGGCATTTCTGGAGACTCTTACCGTGATACAAAATTTGGGTTCATCCCAGCACTAATACCTTTGCATCACCCATTCCATGCTGCTTCCTTGCATATACACTGTATGACCTGAAAACCACACAGCTTTACCACCAGTGTCAACGACACATTCAGAAGATGAAAAAGAAGGAAGGTTCTTTCTTTTAAAAGTGTAGGTTTAGATTGTGCCCACATTTCCTTTTTTGTTTTTTCTTCCCTTCCCTTCCCTTCCCTTCCCTTCCCTTCCCTTCCCGTGATAAAAATACAGATAATTTATTTCCAAATTAGTGTTGCATTATCCCCAACTTTATAAATTATTGAATGAAATATCACAGAGTAAAACTAAGCATATGCAAACAGAGAACAAGTGAAAAATACTCAGGATACTAATAATCTAGATGCCTAGCACTGAGAATAATTTTTTAAATATTTGGAAGGAGGAGGTCTACTGTAATCTTTATCCTTTACAATCCTTTGGTTATTTTTTTCCAGGAAGGGAAAACCTGGTTTCATAGGTCACAGATAGTGTTTTACATTCAAAGTATGATTCTGAAAAGATTTGTGTTTTTCATAACTATAAACAGATGTTCATATTGTATTGCTAATTCAATAAAGCTATTCTTCTTGCACATTGCTCTGAGGATAATACCAAAATACCACAAAAAAATATTGAGCAGCATTTGCTACTTATTTTGGGGGTTTGTACTAGTTATACAACTTTTCCCAGGTTTTTGATTTCCTCTATTATTCATTTTACTGCAGTGCCTTGAAAACTGCATTTACTTTTGCTATGATACTAGGGAATACATTACCGTGAACTACTCAGTATTAAGCATCTGATTAAGGTAGTTCCATTTCTGTCTCCTCTGATTCTAAAATTAACTGGAACTTTATGGATGATTGATTATGGTATTTTTCAAAGAGAACTTGACAGCATCTGGATGAAATTGGATGTCCTTTATTTGAAGCCATTTTGAGCAACTGTGGATTTTTCCTACAGCAAACATCATAAGGAATTATTTCACCAAAATTCCCTTTCATAATTTTATTATGAGTACTAAGTCTAAGAGTGTTTTCTTGCTTTAGTTCTTTGGTTCTGGTTCTGAAAAATTGGATACAAATCTAAGCTTTTACTAAAGAACTTTCTGATTGTTGTGATTTTAGAGAACAGTTTTTTAAAAGATGACTAATAAAAAAATAATGAATTTAACAGATGATGGAGATTTTCAGTAGTTTTATTTAAAAACTGAGATCTTTAAACCAAATCCTTTGTTCCTAGGAGCACAATTTTTGAATGTATGCTTTTTTTAAGATCTTTAAGCTTTTTCTTTAAGGCAAGTGAATACTCATATATACCTGATCACTACACATGCCCGCTTCTTTCAGAAAATTAGCAAAACCAGTTTGAGCAATTGTTACTCTGCATTGGGAACAGGAAGTGAAATAAAAGTCTGTTGGCACACATTGTATTCAAGCAGGTGAGAAGCAAAAAATGTGGTAATTATGTGCCATGACCTTGAACACTCTCGTGACTGAAATAATGCCCCAACAAGTGCATAATTAGCCATTTTAATATTATTGTAACAGAGGCTTGATATACTCCATCTTTTTCACCTAGAAAAAATAAATAATCATTTTCATTGAATACAGACACTGCCATCAAATGCCAAGAAGCTAGTTGTTCCTTAATGTGCATTAATTAAATATTAATCTTAATTGGGTCACTGAAAAGCCAGTGAACACACGTTACTTAACCTTCTGTACTATAGTTTGTCTTAATTCCTTCCCTCTTCTGTCTTTTAAGATCAGCCATTAGGATATTTTTCTTCCATGTAAAACACTGCAGTTCAAATAGAATTGTGTTAATCATATTTACAATGTGCAAAAATAAAATTATAAGACTGCCAGGAATCCTGCCGTAACTTATTTTTTTCTTAATTCTTTCACCCTCCCAATATCCCTTAAATGTTTTCCATTTTTCCTGTAATAAATTCTCCTCTGAATTGTTTCCAAGATCTTTGGCATTTTGTTTGCATGACAAAAATTAACAAAACAATCCCTATTGCTTTTTACCAAAAAAATGATCATTAACGTATCTAATTAAGTTGAGCGTAATATTTTACTTTGCAAATTTATCCCCTGAAGCTTTTTCAGATCCACAGCCTCAGTTTACTATTCATTTGAACTAGGGAGGATAGAGGACGTCTCACAAAGGTCAGATATCGAAACTCAATGCATAAATAATATATATCAGCATTCCTTGGTGTACTGGGTCTCTCTGGGATGGAGTTAGCTTTTCTCACAGCAGCCCACATCACTCTGTGCTTTGCATTTGTGGCTAAACCAGAGCTGATAATGCACCAGTGCTTTGGCTATGACGGAGCAGGGCTCCCACGGCATCAAGGCTTTCTCTCCAACACTCACCCCAAAGGTCAGTAGGCTGGGTGCGGGGAAGAGTCTGGGAGATGGAACAGCCAGGGCAGCTCACCCAAACTGACCGAAGGGATCTCCCATATCATATGACCTTGTGCTCAGCAATAAAACTGATGGAAAGGAGGAGGAGGGGGAGCATTTGGAGTTAGAGTATTTGTCTTCTGAAGCAACTGATACATGTGCTGAGACTCTGTTTCCCACGAAGTGTCTGGACATCTACCCGTCCATGGGACAGAGTAAACAAATTCCTCTTTTTGCTTTGCTTCTGTGCACAGCTTCTGCTTTACTTAGTAAACTGACTTTATCTCAAGGCATGAGTTTTCTAATCTTAGTTTCTCCTCCTGTTCTGTTGACGAGAGCAAGTGAGAGAGCGGCTGGGTGAGTGTCTGACAGGCAGCCAAGGTCAACCCAACACATGTGGAAATAAAGAATTTCCTGAGAAGATAATCCCCGGTCTTAATAAAGTCTGCCAAATATATGAACTGAATGGATTTACTCTGAAATTGTCTCATAAGTTCTATGCAAAATCTGCTCCATGGATATATCACTAACCTTTCAGAATGACCTGTGTCAGGGTAAAATAACAACTTCAAAATAAAAGAAATATGAACTAAAACTTGAAAGTTGCAGGCTCCTGACTTTAGGAGTACAAGTTAACCTTTGCACAAATTAGAAATAGGAAATTTGACTGGAGATATAAATAGATGCATCTGCTCAGAACCAATTATTAAAATAAAGCAAAATAAGCTTGACTTTCTCACATCCAGCCTAAGTAAAAATGAAGAATTTCTTTGACATCAGAATTTCATTGGATTTATACTGGACATATAAGGAAATATAAAAAAATGCCTGAAAGAGATTAAGTTTGTGATCTGTGCAAGTGTGAAGTTAATTTTAAAAACAATCTGGGATAAATATGTCTCTGAACTAAAAGGATTACAAAAAGAATCATTATGGATGTCTGTGTCTTAAATTAAAGTACTAGATCAGGGTTTTTTTCAACTTAAAAAAGCGCCAATTTGTATTTCTTTTTAAAGGGGTGAAGAGATACATCTGGATAAAATTAATACTGGCTTTTTTTATAAAACCTGATTAAAACATGAGCTTTAGGAGTACTGAAAAAAAAGCTATTATTTTTCAAGAGGAGGAATAATTGAAATCAGTTTTTTTTCTTTCTGCAATTTCTGAACCTTTGAAGAATCTGCCATTTTGAAAGGGTAATCAAAGCATTATAGAGATGGGGCTTGCTCTTCTTTTGTTCCTCTGTTATAGTATGGGAAGCAATGTTAGCCAGGAGGTATTCTTCACCATCGGCAGTGGTGAATCAGGTAGCTAATGTCTTCGATACAAGGAGGCAACATGTCAGCTATGAAACACAGTGATTTTTGCATAAAACTGCTAAAGCACTATCAGTCCTGTTTCTTCAAAAACCAACAACAATAAAACCCAACAAAACAAAAAATCTTGAAAACCACCCCTAAGTCTTCCTGGTTTATTTAAAAAAAAAATGAGCAGCAACTCTATATATATGAGTACTATAAATCAGAGAGATAAACTATTTATCTTCCATTAAAAGAATTTTTATAGGTTATAAAAATTATGTCTTAAATATAATGCAAGTTTTATCAAAAATATGAAATAAATCACCTCAAAAAAAAAAAAAAAAATCTTTTCAGTTTATTTAAATACTGAGTACATTGTATGTGGGGAAGAGGGTTGTTTGTTTTTCCATAGACCGACCATTAATACGTGTTACTTCAAAAGGCAGAGAACAGTGCTGGTGAGGGTGACTGCAATGCATGCAGTTGTTAACTACCAAGGTTTTACAGGCAGGCAAAACAAATTATTTCAGCAGCCTTTGTGCTACTCTGTGCCTTCTCATGCCTTGGGGCAGTGAAGGCAGGGAGGACGGAAAAGTTTTTCTGACCAGTGTCTGATGTATTCAGCTTTCCTAAAACGACTGAAAGTACCAACCTATAGCCAGCACAAATTACTGAGTAAATATTTTGATATGCTTAGGAACAGGAAACTGAAAAGGACTTCTGGACTGTTCCTCTGATTTTGCAGGCCTTACCACAGATGTACCGAGAAACTACAAACTGATAACTTGCTAGAACATTTTGTCCTGTCACCTTTGGGCTAGAAGTATTTCTATGCTTTTCACATGCAGCTAAGTACGTTTCTGCAGCAATCTTGAGCTAATGTGTCGAGTTTAGAGATTTTATGAATCACTGGTACAATCAAACACTGTTTCCATTATGTATCACCCGTTAGAGAGAGTAGTTCAAATTTACTGTTTTTTCACAAGGTGAGAGATAAAACAGAAAAATCCTCAAGAAATGCTGAAGGGACTTGGAATGTGAAAATTACCAGTCTGATCTTTAAGCAGGTCAAAGCCTGTATTTCAGTTTCTGTCATCCCATCAGTATTTTTGAAATCCCCACAAAACTGACTTTGTTTTTTTTCCTACACTGAGTTGGAAGCTGTACAACTTTACATCATTATTTGATCCTCTGTTTCTACACTGCTTTTTAAAAGATTGAATCTGAAACTTTGCATTCTGCCACCACTATGACTAACTTCTTTTCCGTTCTCCATCCCTAAACACTGAGTAACTGTTATTTCAATTTCAAGCTCTAGTTGCATTTTACTTTTCAAAAAGCTTAAAACGTTATCTTGAAAGTGTGGTATATATATGCCTTTCTTATTTATGTTGAAAACGTTTCACCAATTTCTTTTTTGTTCAAGTGTTTTCTAATTTGGTGCAGTGGGAAGATGGTGAGCTATACCCCAAAATACCAGCCACATAGAATTCTTTTGTTCATTCCCTTTATTTCTCTTCTGATTTTCTTTTGCACAGAGTGTCCTCCACTGGGTATAGCATAAAAAGAAGTGATTGTCAATATCAGTTTTAATGGGAAGACAAGATATACAAAAACCATATTTTTTAGTTTTGTTTTTATACTTTCTGGGTGATAAAATGTACATGAGTATATGACCCAGACAGTCAACAAAACTTGCAAGGGTACACCAGAGTTTTGGAAAATCCAGTGGATCTTGAACATGTGAATGTGTTCTGTAAGCCAGGACAGCTCGCTGGCTCACTTGTAAAGTAACTCTTATACTGCATTCCTTTACTAGGTGGTGTAATAAGGAAGGTCTCCAACCAAATGTGTGCAGTTAAAATTTATTCTTGCAAATTGAGTAAATGTACTCTTCTATGCTTTCAAAAAATATGATAGTTTCACTGCATGTCATATTTGGGTTAAAAACGAGGCTTATGTTTAAAAAAAAAGAATAATCTTTACTTTTCACATTAAATCTTTACCATCTCTCTCATATAGCATACTGATTCATACTGTAAATTATGCCACTGAAAAAACAGATCTGATTTTATATCTTACAAGAATATATATTTTGCATTTGTTTGCTTTAGTTTTTTCAGTTTTATCCCTTGCCCAGGAGAACAGGACCAGCTAACTAGCTCACATGTTAAGATTCTTGTTGGCTGAACAGCAGTACTATTACAATGAAGTGGTCCACTTGAAAAATAAATGTTAAATAGCTCAAATCTGCCAAAAAAATGCTGTAACAAAACATATTGTTATACTTAAGTCATTACAGAATCCAAAGCATAGTTTCTGTAAACAAGGAAGTGAAAATTCATCTTTGGGAAGGGGAAAAACTTGTAGTAGTGCATGTCTCTTTTTTTAGTTATTTTTATTTTCTATAGTAGTTCTCTGGAAACATACCCACATTTTGAGTGTACAGAGATCAAGTGGCAAAATGAACTATTAGAATTTACACAATCTTTGTTTACAGAACACGTAGTTCTGAGTTCAAATGCCATCAATATCCTATTAACTTATGTCCTGAAGCAAAATGAACTAAAATGTAGATTTAAATAACAATCATTAATCTGCCACATATTCTGTCACTAGAAAAAAATTGTTGGTGGTGGTTTGTTTTGTCTACCATTGTGTAATAATCTGAAAAAAGTGTTATGTTTCTATGAGGTGTTTTTTTTTTTTTTAGTATCTCATTTTTATGCATATGTCAAACTGATAAAACTGCAAAATTTCAATTTAATAAGCAAAGCAAGGTAGCAAAGTGCAAATGATCTTTTTAAGCAACTCTTTAATGCCTTTCCTCCCTGGTTGTTTTATATTTCCAGCAGGAAGGGAAAAAAGAAATACAAGATGAATGAACAGATAAACCATAAATGAAAAATTGGTCTCTGCTTCAACAAACCACGGACTCTTCTACACAAAATCACCACTTCTTCTCAGAGTACCTAATCCAAAATTGAACAAGTAAGACAAGCTTCACATTATAATGGAAGCACTATTTTTTCCCATCCTGGAATTTAAGCTTTTTCTACTGCATTCTTTTGCAAGTTTTAAAGAGGAGTCCGGTGAGTTAAAACTCTGAAACAACAGAAGACAGAAAATAAAAAGTTCTGGTTGAAATGCACAAGTCAAAATTGAAAGCTATAAATTCCTCCTTGCTGTCCCCATTTTCTTACTAGTTATTGTAGAGTTTGTGAACTGGAAGTTCAGCACATGGTTAAAGTCACTATAGCTTTCAAACCATGAATACCCAGGGAGTGTCTCCGGAGAGTTACAAACCTCATGAAAGTGGTTGGCATAAAAGTTTCAAACTAACAAAAGTACCGATATCTGTGGTATGATCAGGGAGTGCCTCAAGGATTTAATATAAAACATACGAATGTAATCAAAATTAAAGGCACGCGTAGACATTTCAACCAGAGGGAATGTATCAAAAAAGATCAAACTACACCTACATTATCACAGGTGCACAGGGAGCAGGAAACATTTATAGGGCAAACACATGAAGTAGGTATAAAGAACGCTGCTGGGGGCATTTTATGAAAATTAAAAGATGATGCTGTTATTACGAAGTCAAGTGTATTTAGGAAGGGACAAAATCACATACACATTCTTCAGATAACTTGAAGGCTCTGCCTTCCATCAAGGGCTGCATGCAAGCATAGCTGACATTGTATAACTGGAAAGTATTAAATACAGAAGACAACACCTAAAAGTCTCAGGGACACAGATCGCTGGGGACTAGAAAGATATTTCAGGGAGGTGAGCAATCAGCACACACTTGCCCCATTCTTGTCCTTTCTCAAGCACCTTCTGTTGTCCCGTTGAAGAGAGGCTTTGGGACAGATAGACCACTGATCTCACATCGTCATTCTAATGTTCTTATCAAAGTATGATATTCTTCCAAATTTTACAGGCTCCAAGCAATATTTTCTACTTCTATACAGTCAAAAATATTGTCTACTGAAGAGATTTTTCTAGGCCAAGGCAAAACAAATAAGCACACATTTGCACTGCAGTGACATCTTTCTTTTTTGGAGTGAGTGGAGCTTTTAGCTAATATTCTGCACTCATTCTTTCCTCTGACATTATTAATAACTTTGCTGCTTTCCCAATGATAAAAACATACACTTGCATTTGAAATAATGATCTGGCATTTTCTATGTTGAGAAGAATATTCCAGGCTCTCAGAAATGTTACTGTCTCAGAGTTTAACTGTCTAAGCATACATTAACTGTCGTTACATACATTGGATGCCTCCAATACTTGAGTAATCCTAGCCAACAGGATCTTTTGGAGCGCCTGAATGAGTTTAGGATTATTATTTTTTTCTGTGCTGATGGTATTGTATTTGTCTATGTTTGAAAGCTTAATAAAGTCCTCATAAAAAGATGCCTTTCTGTCTCTTTATGTAATTACAAAGTATCCAGGTGTATTGTCTGGGAAAATTCCAGGCAGATTGTCTGGAATCCAGTTTGTTAGATACTGTGTAATAGTACCTCTATTCAATTCTTGAATATTGGTGGGAACATGCTGCTATAAACCTGAGCCTTTCACATTAAACACAATTTTCCACTTGTGTATGTTTCTAGCATAGGCAATTAATTGACCATTATATCCATAATTGACCATTATATATAAGAAATGCATGTTAAGTTGTATATCTTTGCTGTGATATCCCCAAATGCAAGTTCCTTCAACTCCAGGCTTGCGTCTCTTTAAATGACCATGGGTGAGTTGTTTACAGCCAAGAGGTCTCCAGTGCTGAGGCTGTGCCCCAGCACTTACTATCCCATATCTGCATTGCTCTACATCACATCCTGTGCCTCCACTTCTCAGTGTCTCTGCTGTCATACCAGGTCTGTGTTTCTTTACACTGCATCATTATCTTAGCGCTGAAAATACCTTATGCTAAATAGAATAAGTGCTTGCTGCTGTGATTCTACCATAAACAGAAGTAAAACAAAGTAAACTTAGATCTGGTGAATTAGAAAAATTACTGTCACAACTGAAGTAGCTAAGAAAAAGCTGTTGGAGGGTTAAGAAGAGTTCAGATGGCAAGCCTGGCAACCCTCCATCCTGACGCATTGTAAACAGTGCAAAACTGATGACCTGTTATGATCAATGGCAATGCTGCTTTACAGGGCTACATGGTTATAATGCCTACGTGTGTATTTGGAATATAAAATTCCATTGCAGTCTACAGAGAAGTAGTCAGTACAAGGCAACAGAGTCTTGAAGACAACTCCTCTCATTCTAAAGTAGATCTCTTACCAATGGGTCAACCTAGTTGCTTTCTAGGCCATAAAGGAACTTAGACACCTAATTCACACGTAAACATAGGTAGGAGGCTAAACTTAGATGTCTCAAACTTAGTCCACTCTTCTGATGCAGCTGAAAAGTCTCACTGTAGATTAAGGCTGGGTTCACTCTTTCCCATTCTCCCTCTGGCCTAAGGCTCTAACAAGAACAGAGAGGAAAGGAGGAACTTGGGATTCATTAAAATGTAAGGAACCTTCCTAGGACATGAGTAATGTAGAGCTAAACCGCTTCAGATTATTAGCTTCCTGAACGTTCTAACCAATGGATGGCCAAAAGACGGAAAGCTTCAACAAACAATTTCAGTTGAAATTAGGTATCAAAACCCAAGAGCAATATTGGCTTCCAGAGCCCTCCATAGGAAGGCTAGATGTGGTCACTTAAGTGACTAATACTCCTCTGGAGGTGCCCTTACCTCATCTTGTATAAGATGATACGATCATCTTGTGCTGAGCAGCCCTGAGAAGTAAGCAGATGTGATTACTGTTTGGGCCTTGCAATACATAAATCACAGATAAACTTGGTTCAGTCTTAGATTTATTGCAGAAGTTCATGAAGGAATTCAGCCCTGGACCAGAGGCTTGTCAATTGGCTGAAGCACAGGAGAGATTTTGTATATTATTAAACCTAAAGTATCTAGTTTTACAGAGAGAGGGTTAGTCAAGGAGCCTAAGCCAGATTCCTTCTCAAACTAGACTGTCTTTCTGCTGACAATTGCCTGGGAAGCTCATATTCTAACTAAGCACCATAACTGAGAGAGTGAAACTAAGCAGACTAAATCCCTCCCTTAACCTATGCCTCTTACCTGTGTTTACAAAGCAAATCCCAGACTTTAGAACTGTTACACCTACATGTCACCCCTGAAATATATTCTACTCGTTAGTCTTAAAAAGTGGGATGGTTTACAGTCTAGTGTATTCAGGATTTACTGCATTTTAACATTGGCTCCTGCTGATGTTAGGATCCAGCCCAGCTCCCCACAAGGAGAAATCCCAGGGGCGGTTTCTCATCCCCAGGGTGGGCGTTACATTTTCTTGGTTAGTTTTGCATTTGTGCAGTCACTGTTTTGGGTTGGTTGGGGGTTTTATTTAACTATTTTTTTCTCTCTCCTTCCTCTTCCCTCTCCCTCCCCCCTTTTTTTTTGGAGAGCTTATTACCTCCCACTTTGTTTTTCTTTTTGCATTTGATTAATGTAACAAATTCAAAAAATAAAATAGAAATTTGCTCTGGAAGAAACCATTTCAGTGTTTTAGGCACTGTAATAAACTGATATAGACAACAGACTTAAAAGCTTACTGTTACATATGATCAGGTTGTTGACATAAATACCATAGGTTTTCAAATGATAAAAGAAACAAATATTAGAGCTCATACATTATCCCATAAAGTCAAGTGGAATTTTATTTCATCCCCATGGCCGTATGAGATATTAAAAGGCTCATGAAAGCAAAGAGAATCTTCAAGAATAGGTAAGAACAATGATGTGAAGAGTTTATTTCAGCAAAAGAGAAGGATAGAAAAATCATAGCTTTAAACAAACTAATTGAGTTTATATGAAAAGGAGAACAGGTTAAGATTTAAACCTTATCAATTATGAAACTTCATGAACAATGCTAAACTTTTGGAGAGCCTGAGATCATTGAAATAATAAGAGGCATCAAGGCATGACAGAACATTTTTTAAGGAAGTACACTCTTGTTTTGAGATTGCCTAGTTTTGTCAAGTTAGGTTAATCAGCAAGTTAAAGAGAACTCACATTCAAATGAGAAAGTTCCCTGGGAATATCTCTAAATCACATCAATTCTTATTTCAACACAACCACTCTAAGTTTTGTGTGCTCCTCATTCCTACGTATGTTAACTTGCCTAAATAATTATTCCCTGTGATATCATATTTCCTTTGCTTAAAAAATCAAAGAACAGTATAAAGAAGGTTTGTCATGATTACCTTGATTAAAACACTGTTTCATTTTGTCCCTTTTTCCATGTACCTGTTTTTCTAGACTAATTACTAGTCTTACTGATCATTATTGATAATATATAACTAATGTTTATATATATTTCAAATCTGGTCTCGTTGAAATTAATAGCATGGTAAACGAATCTTTTTCAAACGTAATTTCAATTTTTTAAGTAAAGTTAGTAGATTGTATGTCATATAGGGTATATAGCTACATATAAAACCTGAAATTATTTACTTTGAAAATGAAAGCAGGAGTTAAGTAAAAGAAACATTTTCTTTACTGTACTGAGGACAGAATACATTTCATTGTATCTGGAGTACACGAGAATTTTTAGGAGAAATAAAAGAAGTTATTGGAGTTGAATGAATTTTCAAGTAATTTAAATATCATTTAATGTAGTAATACTGGCAAACATTTGAGACTATGTAAAAAGGTAAATCTACATTCACGTTTTCCTAGGAGCAGGGGGGAATAATCATGTAGAATATTAATGGAGTACAGGTTATTAGAAATCCAAGAAAAAGGACTATCAGTTTGTGATTTATCAGAAATCAACACAATAAGCAGGTATTACCAAATGATCCCTTTATCAAGAGATATATATGCGATCAGTGGTTTTGTTCCTTACAGTAACACTTGATTTTATATTAAATGTTTTCCTAAGGGGGGGGAAATAAGTAAATGTTAAAATCATAAGGGCATGGTAACAAATCTGCTCACTTTCTGTTGTTACATTCAAAAGTGTTTTGCTAAACACAATGTTATTCTGAGTGCTTCTGTTTTGATTGCCCCAGGTTATTTGAAAGCCAGCCCAAGAAGTATATTACATTTCACCCGAACATGTCTGGCAAGATAAGCAAAACATGGTTAAGCAGTATAAATTTTCACATTTTATTCTGAGTATATGTAAAGCATTTAAATATTTTCTTAATTAAGGAATTAACAATTCCAGGCACAATGTTTTTTTTCCATTTTGGGACTTGATTTTTTTCCCATTTAAAAAATGTCCTGTCCTTCACATGTCTTTTTTTCTACAGATATTAAGCTACCTTCTAACTTTGTAAGAAGGACAGAAAATCTCTTTGATGAGAGAAGTAAGTATCACTCAGAATCACAGAATCACAGAATCACAGAATAGTAGGGGTTGGAAGGGACCTCTGTGGGTCATCTAGTCCAACCCCCCCGCCGAAGCAGGGTCACCTACAGCAGGCTG
>Ga0065711_1003633_pt1 | contig 27080 bp, 12 predicted proteins | sample Hoacrofraction12_FD_59098 | JGI IMG/M metagenome (GOLD analysis project Ga0065711, IMG submission 59098) | Hoatzin crop microbial communities from Cojedes, Venezuela - Epithelial fraction 12 v2 (version 2) | ecosystem: Host-associated > Birds > Digestive system > Esophagus > Crop | place... | reverse complement strand
AAAAAAAAAAAAAAAAAAAAAAAGAAAAAAGGAAAAATGATCTTACATACCTTTGGCCAGTGGTCCTCATTGGCTAGCATGAAAAAGGAAATGATGTAGCACAGAGAGGAAGTTAATATAAAAGTTACAAGTGGAAAGACAGAAGCAAAGATTTAAACATTTTTTAGAAATCTTTAAGTAGAATTTTGCAAGGAAAGAACATTTAAAAGACATATTTCAGAAGGAAATAGAAATAAGTTCTGTAGAGGGTCAAAGAATCACTCCCACAAAGGCAGTATGGGGACACTTGCTACTTCCAGAAATCAGGCTATTCAATTTTTAGGTAAAACATGTTGGCATCAAAGCTAGAGAGAAGGTACAGTAATTACTGTTAAATCCTTTCTACTGTTCTCCCACACCTCCCCATCTTTCTAGTGCCAGCATAAATCTACACAAAGGTTAAGTCCTTTATCAGAGGCCAACACTCACCAACCCCCTCTTTTTCTTCCTCTTTTTTTAAACACACTCACCCGCAGATCAGCACTTTCTACCCTACTGGTACACTTTTTAAATTAGGCTACCTCAAGAACAGATCCTATTATCTGACCCATAACACCAGCACTACCAGTTGTAACCCACCACTGGTCTTCCAGTGTAACTCCACCCAAACTCTGTATTCTTTCTTAGACTTTCTCAGTCATTATGTTTGATTATGCACAACTCCTATACGCTCCTTTACACCAGTAGAAGTCCAAAATGTGTTCATAACAATTTTCACAGAATTATGTATGCAAAGCAAGACAGCAAAAAAGCAGTATGTAACCATCATCTCTGCCTCCCTTCTCCAGGGTAATTTATGGATACGTAAACATAAAGGAGTTAGTATCTAGGAATAATTTCCCACATTTTATGTTTACAGATTGTCAGTCTATACCTATTAACATGCTAAACCTTGCATTTAAGGTCTGGAAATGTTCCAGAACTAAGTATGTCCTTGGAAACGGATTTCTGATAGTGATGTCCATGGCTGAAATTTCTGACATGCTCAGCACCATCTAGAATTAAACTAAAGCTCTCAAGGACACATGCTTGCATAAGCTTTTCACCTAATATACTGCTATACTAAATCACAAAACAAATGTATACACCCAAATCTTTTGTCAATTGAAAATGTGTGCTACTAATTTGGTGCTGATGCAAGGTACAGGCTCACAACAGGGTGTGGGAAAAAAAAGAAAGTATAATAGCAGTCAGTGTACAAAAACAGGCTAAAAGAGTATCAAATATAAAAGCATGCAATCGTTTTCATTGATACAGTAATTGCTCACAATGAGTTCTAAAACAGAACTAATTACTACAAGAAGGAACATTTACTTATCCACAGAGTAAATCCAAAACTCTCTCTCTATAAAATCCACATCATATCATTTTAAAAAATACATTTAATATTAGTAGAGGACTGCAGTAGAGACTGATGTCTTTTATTTAGAAACAGCATAGCTGCAGAAGTGTCAGCTTTGCCACGTTGCCTGCTGGACTGAAGAGGTATATCAAAGAGAGCACATGTCAAATGAATATTTGGCTTTGCAGCCAAAAACCAAAGATAATGGAACTGGTCAGTGCTAGGTAGGAATGTGGTCTTTTTTAATCTGTTTGACTATGGTTTTTTTGGCAGCAAACTCAGGAGTAGAGAAGGTATTATGAGTCTTTAAGGACTGCGCACGATCATCAAAAATCAGAGAAGTATTGTCATATATGTGTGGTTGATGCCATGCACAAAAAATGGTATCACAGTCTCTCCTATGATGTTCTGAGTCATCTGTTTCACCGTAATCTAAGTCTTAAAATTTTACCTGTTCTACAGAAGTATTTCTACTGAACAATACCACATACCTATATGAAAGATCATATCTCATTTTAGGACAAGGGGCACACTGGTTGCAGATAAGTGCTCAGTATGAGCACAATAGCTTTTCTTGCTCAAGATAAATTCCTTTGAAGGACCCATCTCTACTCCCAGTGGGGAATAAGGCTTTTGTCACACTAAGTTTCCTCTCCTATTCAGGGCACGGACACTTTTTTCATAACCACCTTCTTCTTGACAGTAACAATGCAATTTCATAATTAACAAGAGGATATTGACAGCAGCTTTATACCGCTAAATGCTGGTCAAACATCTCACCTTTTGGTTTGTCCTACCTATTGTTTTGGGTTTTGTTTTTTTTTTCTGGAGAGTGAAACTGAAACGAAACACTGAGCTGCCTAATAAAATCTGCTATGCTAATCCCTAGAAGTCATGATCTTTGTCTACCATGGGAATTTACTGAACAGATTAAGTACTGTAGAGTCCTTCTTTGTTTCACTCTTCAAATCAATAAGGTGACTGCAAATGCAAGATGGAGGAAGAGGCATACAGCAGAGACACAGGTCTAAGTATACCTCACCTCTTTTACGTGTCCCAGGATGCATTGTGCTGTTCAGGTACGTGACTGCACTCTTCTTGCGCTGCAGGGAAGAATATAACAACTTCCGTTGGCTAACATTTTTGGCAACAACTATATGCAATAGCTGAGGAACAGCATAGTAGGACTAACTGAAATTACTGGCTGTTCTGTCTTCTGAAGCACAGCTTCAGCAAAGTTAGCTTTTTTACACTACTTCTGACATCTGGACTGCTTCAGACTTCTACACAAGCTGACCTAAGGGTAATACTAACACACACTGCCATTTAATGTCAGCTTTACATAGGAGAAGGCAGAAATAGATGTAAGTATTAGAAGAACATCCCAATGTATTTACTGTTCAAAAATCTGAGGGTTGTATCATTGAAATGGCCTTGTGAACTATAAATGATAGCTTGCCTGTCTAGTTAGGACTGAGATAGCTTAGAAGGCAGCAACATGACAGAAAGACACACAAGCTGAGAATGCGTATACCGGCTTTCTCTGGCAAAAAATTAATACCTCAGGCTCAAAAACGGCTCCACTGTACACTGGATTTGCTGTTGTTCTTCTTTTCCTCTCTTGTCGCTTACTTTGGATTTCTTGTAAAACAAAGCATTCAGGTTAGAAAACTATGGGTCTCAGAAATTATATAAAGTCCTCAGAATTCAGTTTGCATGTGAGGAGAGCTGTGAAGATTTCTACAGAACACCAACCATGTGAATACAGGCAACTTTGTTATATTTCTAATTTCTGAAGGCTTGAAAAATAAGAGCTGACAAGGAATACAAATACTGTGCTCGACTAACTAATGAAATGCTTGCCATCTTCTCACCAAGCACCCCATAACTAAGATATTTTAAAATCATGGTCAGTGTAATTGGGATCTAGAACAAAGAGCTCCTGGCAACCTTGTTGATACTTAAAAATAAATACAGTACAGGAAAATGCAAGCCACTGAAATGTTAGGCTGTATTTCACTGTATAGGATTAAGGAGTTTAAATTATAAAACCAATTATAACCTGTTAACTCATTCACTACAGATTACAGTCCCATGAAATCATGAAATAAATGAAAAATCCAGATGTGGGTTAAACTAAAATTATCCATGGTGTAACTTTGCAGGTACAAGGGTTGTCCAGAAAGCAAAAGGATTATCACAAATTTCCTTCCTACCATGAGAGCATACGTTTTCTTCCCAACCACTGATCTCCGCTGCAGAAGCAACTACTTTGTTTCAATGTAATAAGATAAATAAAAAAGCATGCATAAACTTAAGTTAGATCAAGAGTACAGACACTCCAAATGTACTTCTGTGCAAGAAAATACTGCATTGAATACATAAATATTTTTGACCCGTACTTCCAACTCAGAATGGCCATGAAACAGGGGGCTCAAGAACCAACTTTATAGACATTTTTCCTACCTTCCAGATGGTCATGAGTAACTAATCCCAGAGACACCATGAAGGCAAGTTTCTGTGAGGAGGGAGAACAAAAGATCGTGACAAGTCCAACTGTTAGGACCAGCTATATCACTTGTAAAGTCAGTTGACAGGTAACTAAGCAACAAACGTTATTAGCAATACTTTGCTTCTATAAATCACTTTTCATCCATATATGTCAAACTGTTTTAGAGGATCGACAACAGTCCCATCTTCTAGATGGGAACCTAGCCTGAGATGGAGGGAAATGCCAGTTGCTCATGATCACAGAGTTGGCAGAGCTGGGAACAAGAAAGCAGTTTCTTTACTTCCAGTCCAGCACTGAACTGACTATATGATTGGCTCTCCGTAAATACCAACACAGTTCAATTGCCAGCAAAATACTGCTAGTTGAAGATCTTTCTGGTTTACATTTGCCATTCAATAAGGAATTCTTAAAGGCTTTCTTAAAGGATTCTGATTTTAATACAGGAAGTGCAGAGACATGTAAAAGTCAGAATTTGTACTGACAACAGTTAATGCTCACACAGTAGTCAGTTTTAATCGATCTACAAAAACAAATGTAGTAGAGCATTTAGCTGTAAACAGTTCTTAAGCTCGGTGTGGCAGAAAGGCTTAAAGAAAGCCATTTTGGCCACTTCTTCCCCCCAAAACCCAACTGGACCTAAACTGGAATAAAACCCGGGCAGAATGTGAACATACATGACACTTTCCATCCTGCTCACCAGAGCAGAAATACTTTATAAAGCAAAATAAAGACATTTCTCCAGTAGTAAAAATAACTCCAGAAGTCTAAAACCTCAAAGGAATGGAAATCAACACTGTAATCTAAGCCTCCTGGTTGAAGGAAGTATCAGAGGGAAATTCCGATCTTCTAACCTACAAAAAACTCAGAAGTCAAATGCATTACAGGACTGAAAATGCAATGCATTATATCTCTTTAGATTTCTTATTCTGTAGCCTTCTCAACTACTGCTGTCCAACAGGAATGTATGGAATGTTGAAGTTAGGGAGTCTTGAGGTAACAAAGGAGGGAAAATGTTTTCTGAAGGACAGAGTGTTCCCTTTTTTTCTTAAAAGAAAGCTCTGGGTGTGTTCTGATACCTGTGGATTTTCTTCTCGTTTTGGCTTCGGTGCAGCAGGTGGAGTAACTGTACGACTTTCTGTTTGCTTCTCTTCTGCTTCCACATGTGGTTTAATAGTCTGAAAAGAAACAGTGTTTCTCTCATTCAGTGATACGAATTACTTTTTTTTACTTTGACTAATAAAGCAAAACAAATACTTTCACAGATACAGGAGAAAAACAGTTTAAAGCTGGCAGTATACTAACAAAGACTTAATTGAGGAATCTGACGTGAGAGGAATGTTAAATAATCTGTTTAACAAAGGATGAAACAGCCTTCCCACCATTCCATTAACCCACACAGCCAGTCAAGCCATAAAAGTCATCTTAAGCATTTAGCCCATTACAGAAATCACTGTACAATATGGGAAAAGTAGCAGACACTTTAAGAAAAAGCATCGCATGGAAGACTTCCAGGTAGAAACCACTCTGCATGGCACGTCTTTTTTGTACTTCTCACTCTTTAGTCTTCATATTTCATAAAATTATGAATGCCTCAAAAGCTGTGTCTCTGACTCCTATGATCTCAGATGTTTCTGAAGCTTTTTTGTTTTCTGAAGTCATAATCTCCTGCAATAGTATCAGAAACCCTGCATGACAATCCTCAGCCCATGGCATAGCTGTTGAGGCTACAAACTGAGTGAGGTATGCTACAGACAGACAAACTTTTCCCCTTTATGATATGGAGAAAATACACAGAAAAATTCATGTATTATTAAACCACCACCATTCTTCTGTATGTTTTTCAACAGTTGAATTGCCAGTAATTATTCAAAGAGCAAACAAATATTGCTGACATAAGGAACAGGCATCAAAAGTATAGTATTGCAGAAGTACAACTTCACATCGTACAAAAAGGGCACGCGTTCCTGAGTAACTTGTGGGACAGCCTTCAGGTATGCAAGAACATGTTCATAAGAATTCATAAGCAGAACTGAGCATGAGCATATCATTCATGCACATGATTTTCACAGTCTCCACAAGTGACTTCAAAAGCAGAAGGTAACTTCCAGGTACATTAGTCTATGAAAGAGTTAGAAGTGAAATATATACTACTATTATTTATACAAATTACATAAATATTCTATGTTATAGATAATATATTATATAGTATACAATAGTATACAATTACTAGCATATAATATACAAAATAGTTAAAAATGAAACAGAAGATTGCTTTACTTGAACTGAATGGCAAGGACTGTCAGTTGCAATCCACACAGACTAAAGTCATGCTTTATTTTATAAAAGTCTTTTCTGGAGAGAGACTTTAGAACTGAACATGTAGGATTCTCTGTTTCTGAGAGTTTCCCTTCCACTCAATCAATCCAATTTAGTCACGGGGAGCTATCACTCTTCAGAAGCTGAGTGAGACTATTTTGCCTCCAATCATAAGACTGCAAGATCAAGGAAGAAACGGCTACATTCACCGTATTAAATACCCTCATGATTTAATTTAAAAAACAATTTTTGCCTTTCATGTAGCCATCCACAGAAACACAGAAAATATTTTTCCAGTGTTTCTTAAAGGCTTGATACGAACACGGATTTCAGTTTGTACTTGGTCTCCAAGATACCAATACAGCCCGCAATGTAGCTTGCTTATAAACTACTGAAGTTAAGACAGTAGGGGGAGCATAAAAACACTGAAGCGTGAGTAAAAATTCCAATGGCCCACATTAAAGAAAACAGCAACTCCTACCCCAAGAGCTGCAAGTCATTCCATAATTTGCACTGTTGTTGGAACATGAGTATCTCCAGTACCCAAGTGAGTATTTCTCCATGGTTGTCATCCTCTCCAAACTGGCACAGTAAAGCAATAAACCCATCATGCTGCATTAGTAGACACTTCCTCATCCGTACCTGTTTTTCAATGTTTGGTTTGCTGATCTGTACAGTCTGAGGTCCAGCGAGCCTGGTACCTGGTGCTGCTATCACGATGCTGGTGAGCTGTGCCATAGGGAAGGTTTTGGCTATGGTTGCTGTCTGCCCATTAACTACACGAACCGGATGTATGGAGTTCTGAGAGTTGGGTAAAGAGGTGGGTGTGAACTTTGTTGTCAACATCACAGGTCTCTGAATAAGCTGAGGAGCTGCGAGCATTGGAGGAGGTGCTGGGGCTATAGGAATGTTATTTTGGGCAACTGGTTTAGGTCGAACCTACAAAAAAAAAAGAGAAGAGAAAAAAAGAGATAAATTCGTATATCAGTATTTCAGATTAACTTTTTTACTGTCTTTGAATTCAGCCTGTATGTCTGCAGAAGGTTGCTTGATTGTTTATAGAATGCAATTTTTAGCATAGTGTCGTAAGTATGCTCTGAGAAGGAAAAGACACATTTTCATACCTACTTGCATAAAACCTATCCACAACATCTACATATGCAGTCACTGTCCCTGAAATGGTATTTGGATGCACAGACACCTATACTGCATGCTTTCTGCCAACTGCCTTATCTGTATCTAAATCAACATACTGGTTTTGCAGGCCAAAAAATTCATGTGATATTTACAGGCACAGTTGAGGCTCTCATGTTAAAAGTGTGTCTCGGGGCTTTATACTGAGCCTCCAAGAAATCATGAACAGTTGATTGTCCCCTGAAAGAAATACTTAAATTTTCCAGTAAATCCCTGTTACCTTTGTTAACTTTGTATATTATTTAGACACCTGCACAACCAATCTCGCTAAGCAAAAAAATTGTCCAGATTATACATTAATCCCTCATTGAAAGTGCTAAAGGCTACAGGTAAATGCAGTCATTATTCTTTTCTTCTTTCACACGACAGAAGAGAGCCATAAGAATCTTCCAACACTCCACCACCAATACTTGCTTATTTCTTGCCCATTGTAAAGTTTGTACTTATCACATCATTCAAGTACAGAAGTAGAATGCATTACTCCGAAAATAAAGTATTTTTCCTTATTTGATTCCTATTGTCCTATCCACCTTTAATACTCCATAATGCATTTTATCATGTAAAACTAGGTCACATTCCAACAGATCTCACGATCCCCAAATCGTAATCAGATACCAGCCTATACTTTCATTTTTTCTTTTGTAAAAGCTTTAGAATTTTATTCACAGTACCACGTATTTCTTACAAATGAAATAGTTCTTCAAAGAGGTTTTTTTTAAACAAAGAAGTAACCTGTGTTTTTCCCACACCATGAAAAAAAGCTTGGCTGCAAACAGAGGTCACTTTCTGTTGCAATACAGAAATACTTAGGAACAATCTAGACACATCTCGTTTTTCCTTTTTTGCTCATGCAAACCACATTTAGAGCAATTTAAGTCCTCAGGTGATGCTTTGGTTTTGCTGACACCTGCTCTGTGGGTTCATCTCATTCAATGCAAATACGATCGTATATGATCATCATATTCGAATTTCATAATCACAGACTCATGCAGTTTGGGAGGGAGCTCAGGAGGTCTCCAACTTTGCCTCCTGCTCAGAGCAGGGCCAACACTAAATGTAGACGGGGCTGCTCAGGGATTTGTCCAGCTAGGTCTTGTAAAACTCCAAGGATGGAGCTTCCACAACATCTCTGGGAAGCCTCTTCCACTCCTAATTATCCTCCTATATGCAGTCTAAACCTTCCCTGTTCCAATTTATGATCACTGTCCATAATCTTCCTGCCAAGCACCTATGTCTCCATCTTCTTGTTAATTTCCTTGTTGATACTGGAAATAAGGCTGCTGTTAGAGTGCCCCCAAAACCTCTTCTCCAAACTGAACAAGCTCAGACCCCTCAGCCTCTCCTCGCAGGTCATATATTCCCGCCCCCCAGCTATCTTAGTGGCTTTCCTGCCCTGGATTCACTCAAATTTATCAGCCAGGGCTCTGAAACTGCATGCTTTCTATCAGATCCACTTTTATGATTGCTGAGGAAAGGTGGATAATCTCTTTCCTTAATCTACTGGCTGTGGTCCTGTTGGTATAGTTCAATATGCTGCTAGGCTTCTTTGCTGCCTGGGCACACCGCTAGTTTAGCTACTGTCAACCAAAACCTTTTAAGCCATGCTGCTCCCCAGCCAGCTAGTCCCCGGCCTGTGCCTATGCAGGGGGTTAGTCCATTCCAGGTGCAAGACTTTGCTTTTTTCTGTGCTGAAGCTCAAGAAGATTCCTGTTGGCCTCTGTCTAGAACCCCCTGAATGTCAGCACTTCCCTCAAGAGTATTGAGTGCACCCCCAAATACGGCATCATCTGCAAAGCTGTTGATAATGAATTGTCTCCTCCACCACGTCACTAATAAAGACTGACAAAAATTATGTTCATAGAAAGTATCTCCTATCTGTGCTACAATTAAGTTCCTTCTTTTATTGCTTGTCTTCTGTATGCTCACCTGTGGAAGAAAATTTGGACGAGGAGTAAGTCTGGGAGGAGGGATGAACTGCGGCACTTTTATGGGCTGAGGCGTAGCCTGAACCTGCTATAAGAAAACAACAGAGTTCAGCAAGAGGAAAATAGCTTTGAAGGTATTCACCAGAATCAACATCCTGAATGTATTTGCAGACCTGATGTCTCCGGTTTTCTACTCTGTAAATAATTTTTCACAGTAACAGGTTCCTCATTAGAAATGTATTAAAGACAGAGCTAATCCTACTTTCCAGTTCCTACACACAGTGCTTCATAAATTGAAGGTACCTTTCCTTTTGGTTCAACTGTACTAACTACTGTGCTCTGCAATCTAAAACCATTTCATTTGAAGATAACGAAAACTCCCATTTGTTTTAATAGTTAAAAAATGGCTTTACAGTAGACAGAAAATAATAACAGACTTTGACGTCCAGCTACATGAACCATTGTCCTTTCATACTGAATGGCACACAGAAGAATGAAAGAGCATCTCAGGCAAGCAGAAAAGATCTGGAAGCTACAACTCTTTCAGCAGACACTATGAGGGGCTCTAAATACACAACTTGAAATTTTCAAAAGTAGGCTATTCATTTGAAACAATTAAGACCTGATATTAAGGCATCCTAAGTACTTCCCTGTCTAACTGAAATCAGTTGGATGGAGTTGCCATGTGATTAACCTCTGAACAGCACTACTAGCTACCCTAAGTTGAGTACCCGGTGAGATTCTCTGAAATTAATGTCCACTCTAGTCTCCACCCTTCTGCACCTCCGTCCACCCACATGAGACTGCAATTTACTTCAAAAAGGTCTTGTACTGATTAATTAATGCTTGGGAAAATATTCTGAGATTTTTGATTAAATTTGCTACATAAATAGAAATCATGGACAATTATTAACTCAGAATCACCTCCCGAAACTTAAGTGAGTTATTCAGCAAAGAAATGAAGCATAGACATAAAGGACAAATGAGAGTGGTGCAAGGGATGACACAGGAAAAGAGAACAGTAGAAAAAGCTCCACTCATACAGTCTTCTCTATTCTGACCGCAAACATATGCCTCACTAGGAAGCAAAATTACTTCCATTTGCATTATTAAACTGTATTTTTGGATAAAGATAAAATTGATTTATGTTTAGTGAAGCCTTAGCCTTTACTCCAGAAGTAGAATTTCCCTGTCACGATGATATAAAATGCCTGGTTTCCAGACCAGGAAGCCTATACAACCCAATCCTAAAACACTGTGTTTTTTATTTCTAGATGGCTAACTATTCTGGAAAAGACTGTGTGATGTAATCAAAGCACTTTCCAAAATATATGCTTATAGAAACAGGATCTGTATACGTGTTTGAGAAAGTGGTGAGTGAAGACATGGTAGTGGGCAGAGTTAAGTGATGTGTCTAACACCAGAGACTTTATCATGCAAAGGGAACAAGAGAGATTGACTCAAAAAAATCAAATGAAGATCAAATGAAGAAAGTCTGACATCTGCCTTACCAAGTAAAAGAGTAGGAATTCTGCAGAACACAGCCACATAGATTAGGTAGGAGCGAACAATCGTTGCTTCCCTGTGACTAACAACTACTAACAGGGGAATTACTACACAGAGGTGATGACAGCACTCATTTAATTCTATAAAGCAAAACAGTAATAACAACCCATGTAGACAGAAAATGGTTTTCTCTTAGGCTATCATTTTAACAATGTCATCTAGTGAAGACTCATGACATGTCCCTGTGCAAAAACTTCACCGTTTTTTTTTCTTCCAATAGCCCTCTTGTAAACCAAACCCACGCATATCTGCAGGGCAAACACATGAAACGCTTACCAAAGTTACTGTGTTTTTTGCCATTATTTGGACTGCCTCAGCTCCTGGCCCAGTGACCTTATTTGTTGTCTGGAGGTTGACTGGTGCATTCTGCGCATCAGTGCTGAGGACTGCTTTCTGATTGTTGTTGATAGCAGTAACCATGGCAATGGTAGGTCTCTGACCCACAACAGAGGCAGGCATGGTCGCAGTTGCTGCTTTCAAGACGAGAGGTAGTGTCTTAGTGGTGATCATAGAAGCTGTAGTTACAGTTTTCTAAGGGAAACAGAAAATACACTGTAAGAGACAGAGACACTTCATATCAGACAGGACGTGGGTTGGTTAGTCAGAAACAATAGACAGTAAGAGGAAGAAAAGGCAGCACTGAGTTTATCTGCCTACTGTTCAGACAAGCACATTATCAAACACCTCTGAAAACTGGATAGCTAGAAAGGATTCTCATTTGAGGCACCTGTTGGGTCTATTTTAATCATCTGCAGCATTACAGATTGATTCAAAACAAATTCCCAAGAAAATGACAATCAAGTATTAGTACTGGCATATGCATTTTTGGATCTTTTAGTTTCATATTATTTCCAAACATGTACTGTCAATATCAAAGCCATAAGCTGGAGGTTTGTGAAACACACCAGTAAAGTAGCTTCTCATCAATTAAAACTCAAATTTTCAAATGGAAATGTTATTTACAGAGATCCTCACAATCAGAGGAAGATGAAAAAAACATTCATAAATTGGTTTCTTTAAGAACAAAAATGTATTTCGATTTTGGATATCCCCAAATTTCAGTTTTAGCCATACATACAGTTATTTAACCCTTAACTTTCTTTCCTAAGAGTATCAGTAGGGCTATCCTGAAGTTGTAAGAGCTGGCTGTTAGTCTGTCCAGCTGCAGGCAATTAAGTTTAACTTCTGTGGAATGGGCTGGTTTTTGAACACGCATATGATGCCATGATTGCTCTCAGCCTGTTTTAAAGAGAGTGATTTTGAATCATTTAATGCCAGCATCTATCTGAAATGCTTGAGTACACTATAGCCACAAATTCCAAAGTCAAAACAACTATAATTTCATAGCTTTGTTTTAAAACATACTGTCTTCTAAGATGTTAAGGGAAATGGACAATTACCAATCTCATTCAAAAATCAACAAGGCAAGAGACTCTCCGTATAAAACCAGAACACAATGTGCACAGAAAACTCATGACAAATGACACTCAACAGAACGGCAAGTGAACTTGTTTCTTTTCTCTTTGGTGTAAAAAATCCATTGTACCAATGGCACTGCATCTTCAACACAGTTACTGGCATGATCAAATGCTCTTAGTACGGAATAGCCACCATTCCCTTCTGACGTACAACAGTAAATAATGGAGAACCAGGGATCAGGCAGTCTTTTTCATGTTCTGAACATGCATGCTTGAATTTAATCACACAAGACCTTTCTCTTCTTTCTAATAAAATAATGTAAATATATTTCCAGTTGGATTCTTCAGTATTTTCACCAGTATTATTTCCTTAAACAAAAACACAGTTTACCTTCACATCTCTAATCTCATAATGCTTAAACTATATCCCCTGTTAATTATGCACAAGTGTGAAAAAAATTGAAACACTGTATAATGCAAAATCAAAGGATAATTCATGCTTCAGTTTTACACATTTACACAAATCCAGACATAAATAACTTTTCCTTGTTGCAACATGAACCATTCCCTTAACTTTTTATCTGAGATTCAAGAGCTTCTTATCGACCTCTGCTGCACCTTCTCCAAAGCAAGAGGCTCCATTCCCCTAATGCAGTAACATTATTCAAGCTTTTCCAATGAGATGTAACATGGTATCATTCTCACAAGCACTACATTCACCCACAAACACTTTAAACAAAAGTGTAATAAATCATGTAATACAAGACTGTGACTCTTTCAAGGAGTTCTAGTAAGTCTGTAAGTACTAGAAGTATAGTTTCAGTCAGCAGATCACAGAGCTTGAATATCCCTGTTACTTTGCTGAGCATTAATTACCTTAGTATTCTAAAAAGTTTTCAATGCATGAATTCATACCAAAGTGGCATTCATAGTAAGTCTGCATTATTTCACATAATAACATTGCAATAATTCATCCTTTTAGCAGACTTGGTGCTTTAAGAAAATTTAAAAAGCCCTTCTTACTGGACTATATTAAGCATATTGAAATGTCACTATTAAGGCAGCATATATACCTTGATTCCTAATTGAATTACTCCAAAAACAACCATTGAAAGCTTTCTCTTTACTGACACAGCCTTGAAAGATGTATTATGTTACAAAAGTAGGCATTAAAAAACTTCCTAGAGAGACAAAATATTTGACTTCTTTTTCATGAAAGAGACTGAGGAGCCACAGGACAGAGGCCCAACTTTAGATGCAAACTGTGTACAGAAGCAAGTGAGGTTACTTCAAAATCACACAAACAAAAACAGAAAAGTGTTAACGATAAAAGCTGGGTTATTTATTCAACTGAGAGGACAACCTGCCCTTCAGTTTGGAATTACTTTCCAAGTACAACTGCATCAATGATAGTCAGAAGGGTGCAGCAGTTTTTTGACTGTTTCACTAGAGGGCTCTTTAACTTTGAACAAAACCTCAGTTTTTACAACCCAGGAGATGACCTGGAAGTTAATGCATGAATGCAAAGCATGGAGTATGGAGAAATCAATTAAACTGCTTTTGCAGTCATGTTTCCTGACTGAAAAACAGAGATCAGTGATACAGTAAAGAGTGATCCGTTGTTTGCCTATAAATATTTTAGGACACAGTAATATTTACTCCTTCGTTCTGTTTTAGCTTTGATATTGATGTTGCTGCTCAGAAATGTTTCTTTAGTCAAGTTTGCTTAATTTCCTCAATAGTCTTTTCTCAAAAATTCAACTACCTAAGCCTCACAAATACATTTTTAGAGTGCATCCAAAACAACTTGCTGGATTAATGAGAGAACTAACAGCCCAACCATTTCTCTCTCCTCTACTTCCAGGAAAAGGGAAGACAAGAATCACAATCAGTCAAAGCTATGGTTGTGACTCACCGCAATGTGTATAAACTAAACTTCACGGGTGATTCTTGGCATCTTCCTATCCAGGTAAACATGAGCTGCTGAGACTGCATCAACAGGAAAAAAGAACACACCTACACTTCTTACAAAACACCTCCTTGCACTTTCTAGCTGTCTTATTAGCATACTTCTGAGATTCTAAATATTTGAACAGGAGAAACTTGGAATTCCCCTCTCAGGAGAAGCAGATCACTTTCTCTGGTGAGTTCTGAGATTATGTCTCTACTCCTACACTGTACTGAAATTCAGTGTACCTTCTCAACAAAGACACTACTTTCTAAAACTCGAACTTTGCAATTAACATTGTACACTTATAGATCAATCCTTGCAAACTCAGGTAAGTATTGTTTGATATGAGTTACATCTGCTTAAAAAAAAACAAGCAGAAAGAAGAGGGAATTGTTTTCTTAGATTTTGTTCACAGATACAGTGGGCACTCTGTTAGTCTTAAAAATAAAGTATTTTCATCATACACCTCACACAGTGTGTGTGAAGTCTTTACTGTTTGTTGAGACCTACCGAGTACGGATAGACAATCATTCATGCACCTATGGAAAATACAGGTTCATTTGCTAAGTTTTCATTTATTTTTAAGAAAGGTGATACTGCCAACCTTCTTTTCTGTGAGGTTATGGTTCGACTTTTAAATACTACATTGCTTTTTGACTCAGATAGGAGGTTATTGCCAAAAAAACCCACAAGACCCATATCTTCACATGCATACAAGGAGAAATTCATATTGGTACACTAACGGACATAAGTGAAAGTCTGCAATTTACACCTTTTTTTTTTTTTTGTAATTTCACCTTTAGCAAGGAAAAGAATTATTGCAGAGCTTTTTACCTGTGATCCAATCACATTTGGAGAGGGTGCAGTAGACTGCTGCTGCTGTTGATGGTGATGTTGCTGTAGCTGTTGTAGTGGTTGCGGCTGTGGTGTCTGTAGTTTGTTTTCTGACTGTGCCAATGGCTGTATTTGAAACTTACTGTCTGGCTGTTCCTGCTTCACTATCAAATTCTTTCGAAGCTGTTCCACCACTCTTTTCTGCCAGATAAACAAAAACATAAACAAAAAGGATGATAGTTATTTAGCTGCACATATTAGCGAAGACAGTAACACCTGAAGTTACATTTGTTTAATGTAAACAAAGAACAGCTTGGAAGCTTAGTGGGATTTCTCTTCTTGGAATTTTAAATATTGGTGTTATCTAATAGGCACAGTGTCAAAACAGGCCACAGAGGAGCACTGCTTCCCAGCAGAGTGACCTTGCTGCCCTTGCAGAAACCCACCTACCAAAATCCAGCCTATCCGCAAACCACTGCAACACACTTGAGACCTGTTAGCATTCAGATTCCTAAGCTTCTGACTCCTTCATCATGCACCACCCCTAAACAGTGCTGAAAAAGGACTTCAGATTGAAGCCTCAGGGCTGACTTCAAGGCAACGGGGATGCCATTTTGTACCAGGCATCGAAACTGAGTGGAGGGACAGCCAGTTTGGAGTGCAAAGTGGGGAACAAGAAGGGCACCGATGTGTGGTCATTCTACTCAGTATTAGTGGCACCTGAAAGAAAATCAGATAGGGCCACCCACATGGGAAGGAAACAGCACATACTTATTTCTCCCAACTTAAAGGCTTCCTGTTACATTATAGCTTCCACAAAAGTTTGAAATTGTTTAATACAGAAGGTTCTTCTGGTATCTATTGTGTATCTTTTGACAGTAACTCAGCAGATTTAAGAGCAGACCAGGTGACCTGCAGGATAAGATACCACGTCACCACATGGGTAACAAGGGCTCCCAATTTATGTTCGTATTATACTTTAGTGTGGACAAGGGTGAAAACACCACAGGACCTTTTTTACCTTTTGCAGGCATGATAGAAACCAGGCATTTTTTCCTACTCTCCAACCACCTCCCAATTAGGACAGCTTTAAAAAGGTTTAGATATATACTTAAGCTCCCTTCATCAAGAGCATATGCATACTCCAAAACAGTTATATGACAAGGTTGACTTCGGAAGAGGACAATGAAGTCAACAGATGTGGTAGGGGCTCAACTGAGAAAGCTCTAGTGGAAACAGAAATGGTCAGGAAACCTCTACTAGAGCCAGATGCTGACAGTAGCCTGCCCCAAGCAGTTCCACTTACGTGTAAAGGAAAAGGGAAAAAACATTCTGACCATATCAAATGTTTTTTTTTTTGTTTTGAAGCATTAGTATTAAGACACAGTACAAAACAGAGATGGAATGAAAAAAAAATCCAGCTATTTTTCACAAATTGAAACAATTTTTTCGCCTCAAATTTCTTTCACGCACGATTACAAAATTCTGAGCTAACAAAATATCTGTTCTCTGCATCATTCTCGTTGATATACTTTAGACTTCTGATTCCGAGTACCTTGCTTATGATGATTTAAAACGGTGCTGTGCCTCACACACTGCATGTGTACCTCTGGCTCAGAAAAAGATAACAAAAAGCGCAGGGTCCTAAACTGGCAGATTTGAGAACTGGAACTTTAGAAAGCCCAATAAAACACACAATCAACAAAAAAAGCCCACCACTGTTTCATAAGGTTGGAATGTGTGAGCTCACATTACTAATCTTTTTGCAAAAGACTGAATTCAGCGGCTCAGAGGTGTACAGAAGGAGGACTGCCTGACTTGTACAAACACGCCAGCCCAGGCTGGGCATGCACGCTCAGCTCTGATGACAACAGAAACACAGGCCCAATCTCACCGAAAATTCAGGGAGTTGGTAACGGACAGCAGCATGAAGGAACTATTCTACACTGCATCCAGAAAAGTGCTAAAAGCTGTCAACGCCTAAAAGCTGTAAATTGATTGTTCCCTTCTACCACAAGAAGAAAATAATAGGAGTGTAGAAGGCATTTTTCCAATTCAGATATTTTACATAGTTTTAAATGGCCTATGTCTATCAGCTCATTCATATATGCAATAACTGAACAATCATTTAAAATTGCTTTCTGAGAAGATCAACCACATTAACATGCAAACCAAAGTGCTGTGTCAGCAAGCAGATACAAGAACAGAAAAAACATTTCCAGAGAGCAACGCGGGGGAGAGGAGAGGAGAATGCAGAAAAGTAGGAGAGGAAACAATGCAACATGTCTATGGAATACCTGCCAAACAGGGGACTGCACATACACTGCACAGGAGGCTTAAGCATTACTGTACCCGGCACGAACAAGACAGGAGTTTGTGTCTTCCACAGCGGCCCGTATGAAATTCAGTGATAATGGTTCTCTTCTACCGATTCCCTAACTGGAGGAAATCAGCAGCAATGGCCCAAGAATTCGTTTCCATCTTGCTCTTTACAATGGAAGGAACATTAATGAAAGGATTAAAAAAAAAATAAAGAGAGAGGAGAGGGAGAGGCAGGCTGGAGGACTCCTCTGTCCTACTGCTACGGCAGGGCGAGAGCCAGCGAGGATGGGAGCAGAGGAGCAGGAGCGAGGTGAGTCACATCGCATTCACACGCTGCCTGTTCCACCCCCAGGTCCGAACCACGGTGTGCAGAGCTGAGGAAAAACAGGGCCGAAGCACCATTTTTATTCGTGCCTTGTGCAAAAGACAAGGCTCAGCAAATTTGGCACAAGATGGATAACGTGAGTAGAAAAATGCCGTTGCTCTGGAAGTCTACACTAGCCTGTTAGAGGCTGCTGAGAGCTGCCTGGCAGCAGCATATCCTGCCATCCATATCCATTATGCAGATATTAAATTGGAAGAAACATCTAATGCTTTTAAGATTCAGAGAGTCAAACTGAAGTTTGCAGTGCATGCCAATTGCTTACGCAGTTTATAAAGCTGCTTTTACCAACTGTCAGGAAAAACACCACACTGAAACTACCAAAATCACTTTACTATCTGTAAGACTGTTGGGATTATCTGTTTGTTAGCAGTTACCAAGAGGGAGACTCTGAGCAACATATTCCAAAGTTACTTAGCTAAATTAGCAAAACCAGACGAGACTCTCAGGGTTGCACCTACACAGGAACTAAGGGCGGATCTGCGCCCATTTTCAGCACTACCCTCTGCTGCGTCCTCCCCTGCACGGTCTCCATGCACGCCGCTGGTCCGACACCGTATGGCTCCTCCACGGCGTCCGGCTGGAACAGCTGCTCTGCAGCTGCACAAGGGCCCTGGCACGTGTCTGTCTGCAGCAATGGCAGCACAGTCTTGTCTTGTTGAGGATTAAACAGAAGAGCAGCATGGAACAAACTCTTGTCTACTGTCAGACTTGCTACTTCATTAAAATTGCATTTTAAAATTGTTCTTGAGTTATTTGACTATTCTTAATCAATTTTGAAGGTGGTTTGTGCTGCAGAAAGTACAATCTGTATGACTAAAATTTGCTAAGGCTGGTGTAAAGTCCTAGCTACATGCCTTAGGGATTGAGTGCCAGAGAGACTGAGGTTATCTAAAAGTACCACAGAACTTTTAAGAAATATTCCTGTTTCTTTAAATGTAATCATTGCCATTTTTCCTTCCCACTCTTCTTTAAGAATATTTAATTCTTACTGACAAATTCAAAATTTTAAATTGAGATTCAGTCTTAAACACATCATTATAAACACATCATCGTTTTCTGCAAGTCAGAAAGCTCTAACCCTCCCCATATTTGTAAAACAGTTTATTTTCCTGCAACACTACAAACATGTGAAAAGCTTTTGTCTTTCAAGTTTACTGAATTTTCCTCAAAGCCGAATGCCAATCCTCTTTTTATATCCAGAATGTGAAAGAAATGAATAATCACATCCTTTCCTCCAAACTGTATTCTACCCAAAAAGTAACTGCTAGCCCTCTGCAACAGTCACTATCAGACTACTTCCAAATTCATTTGTCGAACAGTGCATCGTAAGCATACTACATCATCTCATAGCTCTTGCTGTCTTGACATCTTTATCATTAATCTCATCAAGAACCATTCACACCACTGAGTTCACAGAGCCCTAGACATCTTATGCGACCCTTTCTTAACGGTAATAATTGTAATCAATATTGTGACATTTAGCAATACCACTTTCTCATTTGTGCCACAAGCCAGATCCTAACACAGCACTAGAAGATTATACTGGTTTGATTAAGCAGAAAATCTGCCTCTACGTCTTATTGGCCATATATCTGTGCCAAAAGATGTATTCTCTGTGCTCATATGAAAAACTATCATGAATATGTTGCTATTAGATAAGGTAAGTCCTTGAAGCAAACTTTAAGCTTAATAAGGTTTAAGTATAATAGTATTTGCTAAGTATTATTTCCATTTTAATTGATCAATCAATAACAAAATAGTTCTCTGAGTACGGCAATTTTTTAAATACTAGATCCCTTGTTATATTTGGTGACACATTTTCTTCTTCATCCAGGAAACACATTCAGAAAAAGCATACATACCCAAAGAAGGGTCTGTTTTTAAACTTCAGAAATCTATACAAATTAAAATACAGAATCTTCTAAAAATGTGAGAGAAAAGTAAAGTACTAAACAGCCTTGCAATGCATACCTTTTATATCACAAAAACAAAGCTGACATGGCTTGCTCAACTGCCTGCTAGTGACCTGCTTTCCTGCTCCACCAATTCCAAGCAGTCAGCTATTACAGATCCTCCGTTACCTGCTCCCTTCAATGACCAAGAAATGTTCTCTGGGATGTAAAAGTTGCCAACTGCTGCGAATGAAGTGGTAAGAGAAAGCACTGATTTCAAGTAAGCTCCAGTGCGGGAGTGGGCAGGATGGAGGGAATTTCACTGCTCTGCAATCTTTTCTTCCAGCCTCCTTCCCCTCTCCTTGCCAGTCCCATCCTCTGCCGCTAACCAAAGAGAGGTGAAACACCCCTGCTTTTCGACAAAACAGAAAGATACCCAAACTTGCATGGCAGGAAGAAACTGAAAGATTTTGGAGCCCTGGCATGGTTAGTCTTTAACCTGCAAAGAGGGTGCATTTTGGGAGTGGAATTTGGGAGTGGAAAGATTACAAGCAAGGAGAATAATTGTACACTTATCTACTGCTTTACGATAGTATCTGTAATTTAAAATAGTGAAATCCAATTGTAGAAATTGATGATGTAGAATCTACACCACTGAGGAAAAAGAACTTGTACAAAACAACTTGAATTAAATTTCATTGAAAGGATAACCAAAGGACTATAGAAATATTTTCAGCTCTTTCTGTAGTTATCTTGTGTTTTTATGGAATTTTGCACTTCTCGCTGTGCTTCACTCATACCCAGATCTAAACCAACTAAATTAGAAAGAATTTTACTCAAGAAAAAAAGAGTGGTACAATTTCCTACTTCTTAAAGTTGATGAAACCGGCACGTGTCTCTCTCAATCAGAAAAGATTCTCTCGGGGCAGGGGTGCTTGTGTGCTGAACAGGAACGTAGCAGTGCGACTGGGAGACCACCTTCACCCCATACTTGAATGCCCTACTGGGCATGATTACTGAAATGTGCACTATTTCTTTTTATAGTTTAAAAAAATAGGATCTTTTTTAAGCTTTTATTAAATACAGATATCTTAACCATACCCAGCCAACAGCTGCACTGCCAACACTCCAGTAACTGTCCCATGGAGCACATGCTCCATTCAGCCCACAGAAAACATGGCTAAAAGCTACCGAAGATACAAGGACGACTTCTGCCTGTCTAAAAAGGGTTGCAGGACATGTTAGGGGAACTGCATGCTTCTCTTCCCTCTGCCGTGATAGTCCTATGGGATAAACTGAGCAATACACTTAGGGCACTCGTGAGCACGGGAGATGGAACAAGACAGTACAGTTAATTTTGGTATGCCCTAAATTCGTAAGCTTGCTTTGCAGTCTTAATATCTTGAACACAATTACTGAATACGACATAGGGTACCTTATGCAAAACAGAATTTAAATAAGTCCTCATTCCATAAAAATCTACTTTGACATTTTGTCAGATAAATACTGTTACATAGCATTGGCATGTGAAAAGTATTTTTGTCATTAAAAATGCTGGTAAACTTATTACACTTCATTATATTTAAGACTATTTAAAATAATCACTACAGGTGTGATTCCGAAACAAATACACAGTTCACACATGAACACACGTACTTTGAAAAGGAACGTGGACTTTTTCCTTTATGATAGAGAAACACTACCTGAAGTTGCTAGAAATCATTCAGAAGTGAATTATGTAAGTTCTGAAAATAATGTTCATTCCTTCGTTCTTAACAGGGGATAATGCTTACAATTTTTTAATTTTTTAAAAAAATGTAGCTAGAATTGTAAATGAAAATGACGAAAAATAGCTGTTGTACCATTCAGCTTTATGTGGCTTCTTGATTGCTTTATTTTCAGCACCATGTCTTTTACCATTTGCAGCACCACAAGACCAATTAATTTTTGGAACGGAATATTGTACCGTGAAATGCCTTATGCATCACTCTCTTCTCATTTTACAATTTTTACTCTTGCACAAAGTAGGGAACAGAGACTGAACTAGTAGGAGCAGCACACAAACAACGCTTCCCTGCAGCTTAATATATTAAATAAATGTAGTATCCACCTTCTTACCCCAGTACTTAGGTTAATGGAAAGAAACTTGCAACAACAGCTACAATAATTAAACAATGAAGCAATTAATGAATGGAGAATTAAGTGTATGACAACAAGGCAAAACAGAACAGGAAAAAGAGTTAAGCGCAATACTTTGAATGTAATTAAGAAGGAATGGAATGAATTTTTTTTTTTTAATTTGACAAGATTTGACAAGGTTTGTTTTGGTTTAGGTTTTTCTGCTTCCTAGAAATACTTCTGAGTACAAATACAAACTGGTAAAAGGACATAGGGATCACCTCAACATGAAAAGGCTGGAGAAATTAAAAAATTAAACTGCTGACTACCACGGAAAAGGTGCTCATTTTAATTTTATCTTGCCCATCTCCGTATTGTTCTACCCCCATTTGTCTGTTTCAGGGGGAAAAAAAATCTCCTTAGGAAAAATAAAAAAAGCCACCTAGATTGTGCAGAAATGAAACCAGGGTTCTTATGTACTTCAATGTAAAGGATGTTTCTATGATCTCTGACTGAACCTAGCTTTCCGGAAGTGTATAATAGGGTCTTGTAAAATCTGTCATGGACTGAAGCTTGGGATATAAAATCTCAGCACAAAAAAATACTGTGGATTATTATTCCTATGCAGGAGAACACACAGGAACAACCACCCCCATGGGAAATCCATTCACATCTATACACGGTAGCCAGTTGCCTAAGCTAAACACCTCTGCCAGGGAAGTCCTGTTGCTTCTCTTCTATGTCTGATTTACCTCACAATGCGACATCCTTTAAACTGAATTTGTCTGAATCAAGCAAGCATGGTAGAGCAATCCGAATTAGTAAACTTATTTCATGTTTTAGGAATGATCAACCTAAACAGAAGCCTACTTCCTAATCTGGTAACTCCTCATATTTTTGAATAACCGAAGTGGAAAGGACAGTCATCAAGTAACTATACAGCGTACGACTGCACTGTAACACGGTCCCTTGACTAGAAATGAATCAGCTTCACCAGGATTCTTGTGCATCCTACAGCTATTCTCACAACTGAACCACCCCTCCTCTCCTCCTCATGAAAGGAAACACACACAGTTCATGCTCATGCACTTCATGCACGATCAGAAGTATCAAGCAAGATGACTACTTTTATTTCACCACAGAATACAAATGTGAACAGAAAGATCTGGATGCTCAAACTCTATTGTACAATCACCTGCTGATTACTCTGATGTTAACAGCTTCTAATATTTCATTTCCACAGTTGCTTTACAAACATGACATAACAGCAGCAGACAGGCTTCCTCCCTGTATTGTCAATCAAATGCTGTTTAGCGTCAATTCAATTAAAACCCATCACTAACAACACCATGTTGTAATTCACTGTTGATCTCCACTTCATAGGCAAAATGAGTCATTAGCGCAAAATGTCATAGTTTCACCTCAGTCAAATGAGAGATTTTCTCTTCTTCCTAGTCACTTGAACAGTATATCAAATACAGATATTCTGTCCAGCTAAATATACCTGCTGTACTATTCCCTTTAGTTAACCAAGCACAGCCAAAACACAGAAAAATGCCTGCTTCACAGAGAAGACATGAAATTAAATCACTGCAGAAGACCCAAACTTCTGGTCTTCAATTGTATCAAGGTTTGTGGATCAATCAACAGTGACTCTCTGAAAAACAAAGCAAAGGTTCTTCCTTAGCCTCCCCACTTGAATGGCATGGGGAGGGAACTTTGTCCTTATGTTTATTTATCTCAGCGCAGAAAGTGCATCACTAAGGAAGGCTATAAAACTACTCAACAACTGAAGATGTGGTGAACTTCTACCTCTCTTAAAAAAACCCCAAACAGGCATTTTGCCAAAGGAATCGAGAGCCACCTTCTCAGGAAGGATGCTGAGCCACTGGAGACAGTTCAAAGGAAAACCACAGACATAATCAACAACCCAAAAAACAATGCCTGTGTAATAAGAGGCTTACTGGGGCTCAGCATATCCAGTTTGTGGAGACGTGACTTCTCACCGAGTATATTATACACGGAAAAGAAATCCGATGATGGGAGGCTTTTTAGTTTCTCTGAGAAATGTAAAACGATGATTCTGCGGCTGCAAACTGAAGGTGGACAAATTCAACCTCGAAATAAGATGCAGAGATGGTTAAATGCTTGAACAGCCCAGTATGAGAGGTAATGGCCTACCATGGTTTGAAGTCCTTAGCACAAGGTTATACAGTTTTATAAAGGAAATGCTTACTCTAAGTTTTGGAGCAGATTGTATAGTACATGTGAGGGGGACAGGGATCGGGGACCTGGGAAGCCTCTCACTCTTATTCCTTATCAGGGACAGCACAAGTGCCAGCACTGTTCCCAGCACATTTCTCCAGCACTGAAACTCCGCATAAAGACAGCCTTACTCTTCACAATATGAACATGTCCAGAGGCACAAAAACACAGATATACTCAAAGCTGTTTTTTCACCTTCCTCTGAAACACAAGATATTGGCCACAACTAGAGAAAAGAAGCTAAGCAAAGCAAGCTTATCTTCTTCCTTTGATGTCTTTTATTGTATGGCTTCTTCACATGTTTAGATTCTTACTGATTTTAGACTTGGAATGGGAAAAAATTTCCCCAGGTCAGACATGCTGGGATGTTGTTTTTTTCCCTTCCACTGCAATGCAGGATGTGGACTGCCTGCTAGGATTAGCTGGGCAAATTTCCCCTAATCAACCTACTGACATTGCAAGGGCCTTCAGAATAACTGGCAGCCTTATCCACCACCTGTTTCTGGAACACAAAGACGTGGAAGACAAAAACTTAGTACCCTGATAACCGAACTGTCCTAGTCTCCCTGAAGCCAGAAAACGTCACACAGGAGTACTGGGGCAGAATATAATGGCCCCTAACATGCAGGAAGTTAAACTGGTTAATCTCCTTGTCCTTTTTGGATTTGACATGTGGTGCCTTCCCTCTACTTCCTAGATGCAGTTTCACAACTAAAGCTTATCAGCATTCTTTTAAAAGAAAAAAAAATCTGCATGCTAGATGAAAGACAAAAAAACGTTTTTAGAACATGATAGTTTTCAACAGATGTACGCAGTACCTAAATTAACAGGATCAAGCACTAGCATCTAATCTCAAATTATGTACGTAATCTTAGATTTCAGTTAGTTCCTGGAATGTAAACCCCAGTAGCTGTTCTTGCTCCTGCCAGAACCCTTCTCTATGAAAGCTTAATTCCTTGGTATCAAAATGCCTTAGGATGGTGCCATCACTTCATCCTGCAAGGTAAGAGTTACGTGAGGCGCAGACACAAAGAAGCCTTCATGGAACACAAAGATCTGTCTGGCTGATGGACACCTCGCAGGAAAATGCATTTTGAGACCCGTCATATCAATATGGACAATATCCAGCACGAAAAAAGTACTAACAGAGACCACATAAGGGAATGTAAACATTCCTATCCGTAAGTTGATACTACTTCTTCACACTGTGCTTGCTTGTTTGACAGTTATACTGTCATAATTTTAGACTGTTAAACCTCTGCTCTAGGGTTTATAAAAGATCAGAGCACTTGTCACTCTCAGTGCAGGTAGAGTGAGATAGAGTGGTTGAGCAGTTCATTTTTCTTTCTAATTACACTCCATTAACCTTCCACATGAGAGCTCCCCTGTGCTTTCATACCAGCAGCACCAACTGGCTGTGCTTGATAAGGCTCAGCAAAGCCTGCAAGACCAGCACGTGTAACTAAAGGCACACTTCAGCACTGCAGACTTAGCAGAAGCTGGGCTGAAGCTCTGTTACTGAGCGGCAGCCATGTTCAGCTAAATTATCCACAGATGGACACCAGCCTCAGCCTACCCATTCCCTCACAGCTCTGCTCCTTGAACTTCACAGATACATGACCTAGCATTTGAAAGTCAACTGCAGAACTAAGGAATTACTCACTACAGGGAACTGAACAGTTACCATGCTTTCACCTTACTGCAGAAACCTGCCAAGAGAAATGCATTTAGAGCATTAAAGCACGCAGGGCAATAGAAAAGAAGTTGTCGTTACATTATAATTAGATCATATTAGTATATGCAACCAGAGTACAGAGAAGGAAAATTACTTTTGAAATTTAAATCTTTTTTAAATGCACTTCCAGTATCTGGGGTTGTTTGTTGTATGTTCTGAAGACCACAGAGTTAACAAACAGCATTATATTTACCTATAACCTTCTCAACGGTGACCACAAAAATGACAGGCTTTTCTAAAAAGAGAGACTTCTTCGATTAATAATGTATTCTATGGGAGTTTTAAACTCAGTGCCAGGAAAGCTATTTTCCATGTGCATGAAGGTAGATTAGCACTTGTGTATACTGAGTAACAGTGTCGGCACATGCTTACACTGATAAAAGGGAAACAAATTTGGAAGGAGAGACTGTAAACAATCCGGAACAGAATCCAAATTATTTAAAAAATAAATGAAACACTACAAAATCTGCACTTTCAAACGACATTTTATACTATCCGTTGGAATTTTTAACTGTTTCAAATGACTTCACACACAAAGTTGTATATGCAACAGGCCTATACCAGTCAGTGATGGTGATATTCTTTTTGCTGTTACCTCCATTACCCTTTCCCATCCCTCTCCTGTTGTTTAATGTATTGTGATACTGGCATCTACATGCATCTCCATAAATAAATATAACCTACTTCTCTTCTAAGGTAAGTTTCCCAACTTTCAGCTAATATTTTGAAATGATCTGCTGTTTTCTAAGTCTTTGTAACTTTCAATTGTCTGAAACAAAATCTGTTTGTGCTACAAGCCAAGCTATGAATTCAGCACCGGCCTTGTTCAGAATAGTACAGGAATTTTACTCCAGAGTTCTGGTGAATGTTGTGAAACATCTCCTCCAGTACAAAGGAAACTGAGGTGGCCATTCACAGAATCACAGAATGGTAGGGGTTGGAAGGGACCTCTGTGGATCGTCTGGTACAAGACCCCTGCCGAAGCAGGGTCTCCTACAGCAGGCTGCACAGGACCTCATCCGGGCGGGTCCTGAATGTCTCCAGAGTAGGAGAATCCACAGCCCCTTTGGGCAACCTGTTCCAGTGCTCCATCACCCTCAGAGCGGAGTTCTTCCTCACGTTCAGATGGAACTTCTTATGCTTCAGTTTGTGCCCGTTGCCCCTTGTCCTGTCGCTGGGCACCACTGAAAAGAGTCTGGCCCCATCCTCCTGACACCCACCCTTCAGATATTTATAAGCATTTATTAGGTCCCCTCGCAGCCTTCT
>Ga0065711_1032574_pt1 | contig 27082 bp, 13 predicted proteins | sample Hoacrofraction12_FD_59098 | JGI IMG/M metagenome (GOLD analysis project Ga0065711, IMG submission 59098) | Hoatzin crop microbial communities from Cojedes, Venezuela - Epithelial fraction 12 v2 (version 2) | ecosystem: Host-associated > Birds > Digestive system > Esophagus > Crop | place... | reverse complement strand
AGCTTCATGTTGAAAGAAGGTGACTCTCTTTTCCTTCTTTTATAGGTAAAAAACTTGTTTTTGTACTAACAACGAATGTTTATAGGTGTAGGTGCTGAGGACATTGACTTTACTGAAGACACCTTGTATTAATACTACACAAGCACCACAAAAACTAGCTCCCAACAATATGTAGTTTTAAAAATTTTAATTCACACACACACAAAAATAATTCCACATATCTGTGCTTATACCAGATTAGCAGGTTATAAGCACATCGGTTAAAAATAGGAGATTCGGTTTTCAATGAAAAAATAGAAACCCAGTGTTTTCCCTGGAAACATTTAGAAAAAAAACTAAACAGTAGGGAAATAAGAAGTGTATTTTATAGAGGATAGTTAAAGGTGGGGTTAAAGTATTTAATTTCTCTTATCTTTTGTGATTGCTCCAGTCTGCAGCTTTCTTAATAGAGCCTCTATATGCACAAATTAATTCGGACTACTGTTGTTGGAAAGAAACAATAATGAATATATAATTCCTGTTTATAAAAGAAATGCATCTAAGCTGTCTATATGAAGCACTATGCAATTAGTCTTTTACGAACCAACAAACAGTATCTGTAATATATATTTATCAAAAATTACTGGAATGATTTTTAAATCTTCTAACATGCAGAAAGAGTGGGGACAAAAAGGGCAAAAATTTAAGAAGTTGATTATCGGTTGGATCTGAATTTGGAGGAAGTAATGAAAATTTATTTATGCCGTTTTATCTGCTACATGCCTCATTTATGTTTTAAAGTGCAATTCACACCACTACAGTGAAGGAGTTAATAATAATCCCTAAGCCAGTGGGGAGGACTATGTTGTTTCCCTAAAGACAAGGAAAGGCTAGTGAAATATTTGAAAAAATGTGTTGTAATCGCTGAAATTAATGGCAAATTATAGAAACAAAACCAGAATATAGAAACGGTTGGTCTCCTAGGTAAACTCAAGTATTGGCAGGTCTGAATTAATAGAGACTGTTTTTCTAAACATTCGGTGTCAGCTATATATTGCATTTACTCATTCAGTTCCCACACTACTCTTCAGGGGATTGCTTGATTCCTGACACTGTGTGACAGAAAGAAACTTAGATATAGAATAGAGAAATAATGTCTCCAAAACCGAGTAGAATACCAAAATTTTATCATTTTAACATTTTAAGGGGATATTCACAAGGGGCTGTATTGGACTTTGTTCACAAAAGATTATGGAGTTCTTCATTTGCATCTTCATTGGGCAGATACTGACTCCAGCTAAAGCCGGCTTTTAATCCTGAACGCCTAAGTATTCAACAGAGGACAGGTTAAAAAGTGCAAAAGAGCACTCACAGTGAGTTACCTCCCGAGGAAGTGCGTTGGAGGAGCGTGCCAAGGAGCCTGAAGACTACAGTAAGATCATATATTTTGTGTCAAAAAGTAGCACATCCTTTGCAGTGCCCTGAAATAATCCTACAAGGTATTCTCCTGAGGCAGAGTTTAGTCTCTGGACAGATAAGAGGCAGCTGCCAACACCTAAATGAATGCAGAAATGCTTTTCTACACCCACTCCACTGGAGTTTTATTGGACAAACAGTGCAGTATTTTATGCCACATATAGCCCGCTGCAATATGACGATTGTCTTGAGCTGGGGCTGATATTTATTAAATAAATCATCTTTGAAAGCCAAAAAACTGTGCCCAGAATCTCATTAAAAAAAAAAGAAAACCTGACTCTTCAGACACATAGTTACTGCAAACACAATTTGTTTTCCTTCAGGTACGATTTCAGAATTGTTGCAGGATTTCACAGATTGGTTAAGGATTTTGATGGCAGGACAAGTTTAGAGATGATTCAGTTATAATGTGCATAATATTCACCTTTTTTAAGATGTCACAAGTTTTTTTGAAAAGGCTTAGTGAGCCATATTTTGATCTTCTTGCCTATCTGGGAAGTGTTAACCCATCAGATGATTGTTGCTTCTGTACACCATTACAAAAACTCAGAGACCACCTTCTTGGGTATTTTTTTTTGGTTTTTTTTTTTACCTGACATAACTTGTTTCATTATTGTTCTTCCTTTTTTCCTATTTATGTAATTTTAATTGTAATATGACTGTGAATAGTCATGGATTTAATACAGGAAAATTTTCAAAATTACATTCCGTATACTGAAATGTAAAAACAAAAGTAGTTCTTCATACATAAGGCTTTAATACTATATTTATTTCATTCCAAACTCAATTATTACTGAAACAACAACTAATTAGATATTTTTATTGTCCTTTAAAATGTATTTTAAACAGAAGCCACCTGCTATTTGTCTCATCCCCTCACAACTTTAGAAAACGCCTGACATTAGAGCTACAAAACTGAAGATACTTAAGCATATATCTAACATATCTACAGGTAGTTGCATCAAAAGTGGATGGTCTGGTCAATTTAATGGAGTTAAATGCAGGTGGCGCATGAAACTTTGTAGCAACACTTGTACATATTCTACATATCCTGTGCAGGAGGTTCTAAGCGGCAGGAAAAGACAGTTTAAACAAAATAGCCCAAAATAAAGGAACTTCAATTTAGTCATTATTTTTCATTTTTGTATCCCTCTGGACAATTTTTTTCCCACCTCCAGACTGGTGAAGGTTCCTACATACAGACATCATAAGTGGAATAGTTAATTTGTCTCTGAGCAATTATCTCTTACAGTCAGTGGGACTGTTGCTGTGAGTCAGAGTTTGCAAGTTTGTTCTCATCATCTTTCTGGCAAGGAGTACCAACAGTTTCACAATAAAGTCCAATTTCCCAAATCACAAATCTCAGTGCAATTTTGCTGACAGGTTTGTGCTTTTTGAAGTGTTTGAAAGTTGAAGGTTTGAGTTTTATCAGATGAAGAAGCCTAGCCCTTCAGGATTTGCCTTTTACCTCGCTCAAGTGGATGAAACGGTGACTTTCAAATTCTTTGGACTATGCTACTTCTTCATGAACCTGCACTTTTATCGTCTGTGTCAGACTGACCCAACACATTAAAAATGTTATGTCTGCTCTCCCACGTGTGAACAACATGAATTTTAGCCTTGCTGATGTGCTTTTCTCAAGATGGAGCAAATGCAGTTGACTCTGAGCATCTCATCGCAGGAACAAAGTTTTGCTGTTTTTGTCACTGGTGTTTCAGAACTGTTCTTACACGCACACGCACGCACACGCCAGTTGTTGTTTCCTCACTTTCTCTAACAAAAGGAGAGCTGTTGTCAACATTTTTTTTCTGCTCTCTTGGTTGTGTTTGTCGGGCAAAGATCATCATGCTCTGATTTAGTGTTTTCAAATAAGTGTGCCCTCTGGTGCAGCACTCTATTGAGAGACAACACAGCCCAGGCAGGAGAGTTCAGCATGGCCACTAATAAAACACAAGTGCTGCTTTGTCAGGCCAGGAGTGATTACTTGAACAAGTGCCAACCAAGAAACCAAACATTAGAGAGCAGCTCTTCAGACCCTCAAGACAAAGGGCCAATTGACTTTCCTCATTAGTTTTTGTGCCAAACATGTAAACACAGTTTTCTCTCTATCTTTGTTGCTCAAAACATGCCAGCTTGTTAACATCTTGGGTGGTATGGTGGTTTATGAGCCTGTAAAGACTATTATGTAGTGGTGGGTTTTGTCCTAATTGAAAAGATTGGCTTATCTTAAGGACGCCCGAAACTGGCACATTTTTGACAATTTAGAAATTCTGTCTTCGCTCTAATAGGCTGATGAAACTGTGTAAAAGAAGTGCAAGAAGTGCACAAGACCTTCCTCTGTCAGACATACACGTTCAAGTTTTGTTAAAATTAGGATTTGTCTCCAGTTTACTGAAAAATAAAACCAAAAAATCCTCCAAGTGATAAAAGCAGCTTTGACTTCGTAAACTGCCTGATGAAATCTTGTTTGTAACTGCTGTGCAGGAAGCTTACTGAGATTTTTTTGCTTGATATTGTCTCTTTTACACAGCTTTTGTTTTGGGGACCTCTGACATTTTGACTTTACATTTTACTCCAGTCTTTCTTGTTTCTAAATGCTGTGACTGTACAAGATAATGGAAATTGGAACAATTTCAAACAACCTGAAATGTTTATGAAAGGTGTTGAATTTTACTGTGCAGGGAATGTTTTCTTTCTTGTAAATCCCTTTCACATACGGTGTGACTGATGACATGAAATTTTACCAAAGTAAAACTCTGAGGGTGTTTTAAAGTGGTCACTTTATGCATGACTGTGCAAGCCGGTGAGCTGTATGAACTGGCTTCTCTTTTCACTTTTACAAAGGATATGCATATCCTTTAGCTGAAAAGCTGAGTTTACTTTTGCTCCCCTTGCACAAAAATATGATGAGGTTTTAAAAAATGAGGCTGATTGATTGATTATTAAGAAAAAACCCCAACAAAAAAACTCCTGTTTAGCTCACTTTTCCAACCAAAATTGAAAGAGATTGATTTGCCAGGCTCTGGCAAAAGCTATATAACCTTCCATTCGTGGGTCTAACGAGAACTTCATTATTGTCAATGAAGAAACTGCAAACAATAGGCACAGGTAGATTATTGTGAATTTTCTTTCAAAGTGCTAAAGGGTAAGAAAGGAAAAGAAGAAGGAAAAAGGTATTCTGGTATTTTCTTTCACTCTCACACACAGAGACAGATAAATCTGTCTTTTAAAATTGTGGATGGAGGGTGTGTGGAGTTATCTGCAGACAGAGCAGTGAGCACATTGTGCTTAGTGGAGCCCAGCTGCTGCTGGGCTTGATGACACTGAATGAAAGGGCTAGAGTTTTGGTGGAGCATTGGCAGCCAACATAGAGGCACAAAAGTGGTTCTCCTACTCCCTTATCTGGAGGGTCTGGGTGACACTAAGAAGAATGAATATTAATTGAACAGGAATAAGAATGTATGGAGTCTAATGGCATCCGATACAGTATCTAATAACAAAACTCCAGGAGTTTCTCCTAGGCTGCCCCACAGCCAAGAGCCTCTGATGCCTGCGGCCTTGATTCTACAGCTTCTGGCTTGCAGAGGCTTTAGCAGGTGGTTGAGTGGGCTCCTGAGCTCCTCACCCCTTCCCCATTCCCTCTGCAGAGTTGTCTGCCAGAGATCTGGAGGTGCTGTCTGCCGTTTCAGATTTCTGCCTGGGCTCTTTCGTCTCAGGCTGCAAGCTCTGTTTGTTCGAGGTTTCCCTGTATCACCGTAACTCAGGAGTAACAGCACAGGGCTGTTAATCATCCTCAAGTGGACCGTTTGTGGACAAACAAATGGTTTCCACCTGGAGAAAGCTGGTTTTCCAAGGCAGGACTGTATGAGAGTGATAAGCAAGCAGGCAATCTCTCAGCTACTGATACGAGCCACCCGAGGGGGCTGATGGTGGGAATCCTGTGACAAAGTTTTAGACGTTTTCCAAGAGTGGTACCTGTGCTGTTCACCTGGAGGGGAAAAGAAGCAGGGAACAACCTGTCTTTCTGAAAATAAAACCACCTTCTGTATGTCACCAGGGAAGGACAAGCAAAGCTGAGTGGAGTTTGTTCTGGGGAAGGTATTAAAAACAGTGTGCTTGTCGGTTGCCTGCACAGAGTCAGAATGGAATCCCAGAGGGCCCTTCTGCCCCCAGCCTGGGGAAAGGGCCAGGCAGAGCCATGAGGAGGTCCGTGGGGTCAATGCTCAATACAGGAGAGATTGCGAAAGGGGAATTTCATTTCCCAAGAAGGTTTCACTGAATTGCCTCCTCACACAAAGTTGCACTGAGAGACTCCAAGCCAGGGCAGTGTCTGGACTCTTCTGAGGCTCTTAAGACTTAAATTACTCTGGGAAAAGCTGCAAGTGGGACCAAACACTACAGCCTTTTGAGAGTTCAGAAAGTAAGATCCCAGCCGTTTCTGAGAGCTGGACGCCAGCTCTCTGAAAAGCCCTCTGAAATCCTCAGTGCTTCAAAACTTTAGCTGCCTTTGGTATTTAAGGAGTTTTCCCTGCCAGTGGAGCTGCTCCTAGACTTCTTGGTAGTACAGGAAAAGTTAAATTCCATGTGGTGCCAAAGCAAATTCTCAGCGCAAGGAGCAGTGACAGATTTGGAGGTCTAGGAGTGAGACAAAGAGGTGGGAATCTCTATCTGGATAGGGTGGGCAGATACTGGTAAAATAAAAGGGTCAGTGAGATTAAATGTGCTTGTGGTGATGGTTCAGAGAAATATGGATGGGGATCTCCCCTTTTCTCCTTCCTTAAATCCGCACCCCATCTCCCTTGCCTTGGGTTAGAGGAGTCTCAGTTTCTCCCCGTATTCCTCCCTCTCCTTCCTCTTCCCAGACTTCTGCTTTCTCCTTCAAGCTGCTGACCTCCTTCACCTTGAACCTTCCCCAAGCAGCAGTTCTTCTCCCATATCAACGTATATAGCATGTGTGGGGAAAGTTCAGTTATTCAAGTTCTGCTGCATTCTGGATAGTGCCTTCCCTGTGGGTGTAAGGATGCCATGGCTTACTTGGGAAGGAGTCTTCCAGATATTCCGGGTTTTAGAGATAATTTGGGTCTTCTCTCAGCAGAAGTGAAGCCAGATGCCATCTGAAGCAGGTGATACAGTTTCTGCTCAGGACTGAACTTATGTCAGTCTGGGTCAGAGAGCTGGAGATATTGTGGGACTGTCTGTGTTATTCTTTGTTGTTCTTTTTCCTTCTGGATTTAAAAATATCATGCAAACCACCTTTTCTGTAACATAGTGGATTTGAACCAGAGCTAAATTTGGATCAATGCACTCTACATGAAATGTTGCATCTGTAGCTTGTTTTAAAACTCCTTTTTGCCTTTTTACCAAGTTTCCCTTAAAGAAACAGTCATTTCAAAATATGTTTCAAATAGCTATACATTTTTGATCGCCCCGTGTTCCGGGTGAGTACATTAGTAACGTTCAAAATGTGGTCTGCAGTTTTTCTGCCATCTCAACACTCTGGAATTTCAGCAATTGAATCTGACCTACAGAACCCTGCACGCAGATCCCTTGAATCGATTGAGCCGCACAAAGCAAAGCCTGCTGTAGCATTGCTGCTAAAGGGAAAATTGAAGAGTATGGTATTGGTGCTCTTTTGCTACCAAGTTCATCAAGGCAACATCATGAGCTCATGATAGACCACATAAGTATAATGAAACTCTCAGCATTTTGATGTATAAGCCAAGACAAATGCCTCGACCTTTCAGAGCTAGTAAAATGGATACAGGAATTGTGGAAGAGGTGTCTGTTCTTAGCCTGAGTCTGGCAGTGTATATAGAGATAGGGTCATTGTGTACAAGAAACACCATTCTAGATGTGTTAAGAAGGTTCCCTACTGAAGCTCAGCATTGTACTGAAATGGTAAATTTCAGGCAAAAACGAATTTCAGACATCAAAGTGACAGAATGAGCGGCACATGGGGAGCGGGGGACAGAGTCCATGTGAGAAATCACTTTCTGTTAGTTTTGTCACCAGCTAACTCTGCAAAACAAAATGATTGTCAGTAGATCAGGAAGATGAAGCTTAAAGTTAAAAAAAGGTATAAAAATATATGTACCTACCTGTCTTCCAGATTTAGTTTCTATCTGAGTGTTACTCATCTGATCATCCGCAGGAGAGTTTGTTGTTAGAGATTTGTAAGTTCTCAGAGACAGGGAGATTGCTCAAGCTCTAGCAAAACAGCTGGTCAAAGTATGCATTAAATCACATTGGTAACAGGTGCAAAGTACTTCTTTGATTCTTCAAGTTTTTCTCCTTCTTTGTGTACAAAGCAAAATAGCATGAATTGCCATTTATGAGGTCTACTGGTGAGAAGAAACTACATGACTGTAGGTGTCAGATTCTTTTCTTGGTAGGGTTCATCCCCTCTTCTTCAAATCCACAGTGATTATGTAGTGAATTATTAATGGCAAGGTAAATGCAGTTATTCTGGTGGAAAAGAAAAATATATGTACTGTTATTATCACTGAGAAATTGTTACATGGCAAAAGGATAGGCTGTCATTTACAAACCATTTTGATATTTAAGGTTCTCTCATTCTCTTGTTCCTCTCTAAGTAGTTCAGACAAAAATGAGAGACTGGGACAAGGATGAAATTTCTTACTTAAAGGTCAGTCAGTGCAGGGCGGAGACTCTCTTTGGGCCCATCCTTGCAATGAGTTCTGCACAGGCAAAAGCCTGTGCTGGCTCAGAGCAGGATCATGTCCGATCCCCTTTGGGTCAGGGCAATAGGACTAAGGGCTATCTGAAGTTGTTTGGTAAAGGGGAAGCTCACCCTTTTTTGTGAAATAAAATAACAATGACTTCATAGAAGAAAACAGTTCCAGTAAGCCTAGTCAGAGAAGTGAAAGTGAGTTTAAAAATATGAATTCCAGAAAAACAGTCTATGACTACTGCATTTAAATAATACAGGAAACAAAGAAATGTATTTTCTTTCTTCAGTCACCTTCCTAAATTGTGGGGATCTTACATGCATTTGATGACACTGACTGAATGATTTTTTGATTAGATAATATTTTGTGTCTGGGGTAAAGAAAACATTTAAAATTCTCCACTTTATCACTGCAAGAATGAATATTTTCATATTTCTGAATTCTTTATCACCTGTAGTTTATGTGCACCATATATTTTTATCCAGTCGCCTTCTTTAACAGCCTTTGTATGTCATCTGCCCTCAATCCAGAACAAACAGAAATATGGTGTGATCTCTCTGTCCGTACAATTACTATTTATGCTATATCGCCATGCTTTCTTCTTGTACAGCACCTGGCAGAATGGGATCCCAATCTGCTTTCACGCTGTAAGACTACTTACTACAATGCGGTAGTGACGCATTTAGTTTCTAGATGCCTGTGCACGTACATAAAGACATTTTGCGGGCTTCAGAGTAATATGTTACTCTTCGAGAAAAATATTCTTTTTGTCTGAAGCCAGGCCTTTTAAGGAGTTAAAAACATTATCTTTGTTCTTTGTTCTTTGTAACGCACAATCTTATTCTACTTATGCAAAATGATCTTTCTGCTTTATTAAACCCACAAAATCTTGAAAGTTACAAAACCTACTGGAGCATGTTTACACTCAACAACGCTTTTTTTCTAAGTAGATAAGAGGCTGGTTGCATAGTTAGAGTTCTGATCTGATAATTTATTTAAACTGTTACATGATTGAATTCTGTTCTGGTTTGTATTCAGGCAGCTTCTCCAAATATGTTAGAGATATCATACATTGAAATACCAAAGTGAGTGTAGGGCTCCCTACTTTTGTTCTTCTGCACTGATAGTTTTTAAAATGAAAGCTTTAATCTGTATTATATAGGATCATTAATTTCTGCATTTTACACTTGAGCAACAGCATTCTGATTATCTGCTGCAATGAAAAATAAGCAGCCCTGCTCCTGCAGACTTAATTACTTACTGCAGGGCCCATCCCTTCCTAGTTATGGCACGCAATCTGCAAATGGGGTCAAAAACATTATTAAAAACCAAATTACCCACTGGATGGAGAAAACAAACATGCAACTGTGACCTAGAGGACCTCACCAACACAGGAGGCAAGCCTAGCTGCACACTTTACACAGCTCTACAGAATTTGCTAAGGAGCTCTGTTCTCAGTCAGACAACAAAACAAGTGGCCAAATGAGCTCATCGCACAAGATAGCCATGCATGCTATCATGGTAGAAAGCGCATTCTGGCTAAGTATTTTAGAAATGGGGGAGGTGGCTGATGTAGAAATACACCAATGTGCTTTGGAAAATGTGCCTGCTGAATAGGTGCCTAGGTAAAGTGTGAAGTTTCTAGAAAACCTGGTTTTGGCAGCAAGGACCAGGAATGTGTCCTTAAAATCTTGCTGTGTGGCCCTCTTGAAAGCTAAGCTCTATATGCCAGACCTTCTAAAAGTGTGATTCAGCCTTGAAGAAAACTGTAAATAGACTTTCAATAAAGTAAATATATTGTATCTACCATTCTTTAAAAATAGTGCTGGTTGCATTTAAAAGCAAGCAGTAGGAGTGATGAAGGATTTGGGAGATTTTAGAAGTTAATAAAATACATTCGTGCTTACAGAAACAATGAAAATGAAACAGCAAACACGACTAAGAATGAGTCCTTTGAAAAATAATAACCTATTTGTTTAAACATAGTGTAGAAAATATGGCATAGTATTTATATGATTTCCTTAGTTGAATGGATGAAAAAATATGAGACAAAATTTTCCATGTCTTAAAGTCTAATGGATGGTAATAGAATTGTAAACTATAAATGAAATGCTGATCTATTTTTATTCACAGAGATACAGTATTTACTTGTAATATTTCTAGCAATAGTATGCTGATCTAATTTATAAGACAATGGGCCAAGGAATCTATTGTTTTGAAATCACATAAAAGCTATAATAAAAAAACCCAATAAAATATTTAAAGTGCATACAAGGAAAATAAGTCCATAAAACACACAGTTAACATTAAAAGATCAATCAGCACCATTTGGAATTTGTCTACTTGAATACATTGTATTTAATTAATTGTAAGCACTGAAAATTGCTGAAGCTTAAAAATACGATTCAGTCCAGCACTTAATAGTATAATATTTTTTCTGTGAAATAAAAACATTATAAATTATAAATAATAAAACTCCAGGAAAATGATCAGGTTACAACAAAACAGTAGTAAGTTATCAACAGGCAAAAATATGAGAGATGCAGACAGCATATAATTATCTAGATATCACGAGCAATTCTGTAGTAAAGTTTGTGCGGTACTTTAGAATTCAAGCAGTATTAAAATAATTTTCAAAATTTGCATTCCATCTGCAAGCCCAGCAGAATGAATCTTCACAGGGTAGGTGGTTTTTTTTGCCTCTAATCAGCTAGTAATGTTTTCCTGTGACCCTGTGCTGGTGAGTTGCTGCTCGGCTTTCCTGACAAGTCCATCTGGATAGATACCTGTGATCCAGACTTTCTTGCCCACTGACTTGGTATTTTAGCCAGAAGTCACACGGACATTTTGCTACTGAACACAGTAAGGCTTGTCCTCTTTATGCTGGAGGCTTTGGAGCTGTGGGCCTCTTTTTTGCTTCCTGGTGCTGCACGTTTGTTCACCAGAAGTGCCAGCGAGCCCCAGAGAGGATGGCGATGGTGAAGAGCAGGACGGGGTAGGGAGGAAGAGCACGGGGACAGCTGCAGTGCTCCAGCAATCCAAGGGGTGGCACAGGGAGGTCAGAGAAGGGAAGATGCTCCTTAAGTCAGATTTTGGAAAAAATGGGAATTTGTCCAAGGGCTGGGAGGACTGGAAGGACTAGCAGGACTGGTGGTGGCTTGCAGTGGAGCGGTGAGGACAGTCTTGCTGTGTACGTAGAAAGGGAGGCCTGACAGCAGGGAGCTGGAGCTGTGCTTCGGGGCAGAGGAAGAAAAAAACCCAACTGCATCTGAGCAGAAGCAAAGTAGAGAGGCAACCACAGCCTCCTCTGCTCCGTGGATTCAGGTGGCAGCTGGCTGCCCCAGGTTTGGCTCAGAATCACTTGGCTGCCCTGTCCTGCCCACGCAGGTCTCTGTGCAGAGCGTCAAAGCGGGCCCAGCTTCCGAGACCCAGCTCGCTAAATGGAGGCGTCGGTGCGGGAGAGACCCCGCTCCGGCTGGGGCGAGCGGGGAGCTCCAAATCCCCACCTCCTCCTGCTGCACACCTGCTCCGGCGGCATCTCTGCCGGTGAGCCTGGGCCAGGCATCTGCTGGCAGGAGCCCAGGAGCAGCGCCTATACCCCAGCCTGGGTGCCGCCTCTGCAGACCCTCCGCCCCGGCCAACGTGCCTGGGGGCTGTGGCAGAGACCCTCCTCGGCTGGCCCCCAGGCCCCCACCTGCCTCTGCACATGGGTCCCTGACACCGGAATTAAAACCAACAGTTCTGCCGAGTCGCCGAATTCGGGGTGAGGAGAAATGTTTCAGAAATACAAGACAGTCAGTGCAACAACCTGGATAATTGACTGTGTGCTCTCTATTTTTTTTTTTTGCCTGGTGTGATTCTTTTTTGCAGGAGCAGCCTTTCAAGGAGAAAGCCTGAAGTCCTGTTCTTGGTGGTGTTACAAGCGTTACTTGCTTAAGTATTTTGTAATATTTAGGCCTGTCAGGTCGGTGTCTGGATTTTCAGGCCAATACCTGACACTCGCTTCCATATTCCTAAGGGCAAGGAAACTGCAAAGCTAGGAGGTAAAAGAAATGACTGCAGCCTATCACCAATGCCTTGCTACATGCTCCAGGAGGAGCTTTAAATCAAATCACATTTCCTCATCATTCACACACGAACAGTAGAGTTTTTGCTTACCCCTCCATCTCAAAACATTCCCAGAACAAAACACACAGCAGTGGTTGCAAAGATGGGTCCTTCAATTGCTGTGCGAAATGATTTTACAGAGACCCCAGATTTTTAACTATTTGAGGGAAGGGTGGGAGGAGAAAAATACTTTAGTTTCTTTTACAGTCCCCTGGAGGGTTTTTAAACTCACCTTGGCATGGAGGAGCAAAGACAACTTGAACTCCCCTGCACATTCAGTGGAATACAACTGTTCCTCTCCTTTTCCTTTCTTAGCAGAACTGGGGCTCTCTGCTTTCCTCTAACTCTCTCAGAGATCCTCTTATTGCCATTCCCTGAGATTTTTCCCTCAGTCTCTAGACCAGTTTAGCTCCTTTACCATTCTCCTTGCTGTGGCTTCTTTAAATACATACCAGTTCCTCCCTAAATTCCCAAGGTAGGTATTAGTACCTTTGCTGAGAAAAGTTGATTTTTATTGGCTGGTTAGCAATCTCTCACAGTTAAGAGTTTTTTTTTGTGTGTCTTGCTATGTAGGTGCCATTTCTGCTGCATAATAAGTGTTTCAGTATCTTGCAGCTATAAACTCTGAATTGGCCCATTTTTAAAGTATGTGTAAAAAGGCACTGGCGCATGTCACTTATCAGCCACCTCACAGGTGAGCCACTTTAGGAGGTGATACACTGTTTTGCCAGTAAACCTGAAATTATGTCCAGAAGGCCTTTATGTTTGTGATCACACAGCATCAAGAGACCCAATTTTTGTCACTAGGCACATGGATCCGAACCTTTTTAGTGAAATACCAGGTCCTGCAAATTAGAGGAGACAAGAATCTGAGCTTTTGGAGACAAGTAAAAAACTGAAAAGCTATTTTTAGTGACACAGAAAGCTAGAAATTAGACCGTAAAGCCTTAAAACTTAAGCATTTTAAGAGAAGGATCCCAGGGAGGGGATGGAGGAGCGAGGGTGCTAATCTTGCAGTTTGTAAAGAAGTGAATTATGGCTTGCAAATGCTTGGAGTCAATAATCTCCTCTCGTGTATGAAATATAACGCTGAATGCACCTAAACAAAGAGGAGCAAAGCTGTTTGGAAACACTGGCTGTCGTGTTTTACTTAGTAGTTTATTTTGTGTTTTATTTTACATAGATATTCTTCCTTTCTCTTTTGCTTTATCTTTATTCTTCTCATGGTCAGCAGTGTACGTCCCAATCTGGACTCACAGGAGTTGGCTTCTTGCATCACTAATAAGGTGCTTTGTGGGTACTTTGTGGGTTGTCTCTCAGTCATGTCATTTTTAGAATGAAATCTCAGCAAACAGCACCGAGGCAGTCGTACCATGAGGCAGGAGGTCGGAACACAGCTCCGGGGAGAAAGCAGTCACGTTTCATTCACAGCTGGTGCTGTGTCAATGGATTTTGCGGATGAGGGTATGGGGATAGTGCCTGCCTCTGGTATGCCTGCTACCATTTTCACTGACAAAACAGTCGTGGTATCCCTTGCACAAATTCCTCACTGAGGAAAAGACATCTGTAAGCTGGACTAAGCCAGGCTTGGGTTTAAAACCTGTAAAAATAGTGCAATGGGATCATTTTATATTGATTTAATTTTGCATTGAGTGATTTCTCAGACTCTGCAATGTCTACCACTTTTGTTTAAATAATCTTAATCAGGCATTATTTCCTCTCTGGTCCATTTTCTTTCTCATCCTGTGCGGTGATAAATGATGAAACATACTTTCAAGACTTGGGGCCAGAGGGAAAAAAGAGGTGAATGAATTCTGCAGAAAAACTTTGTTTAATGCTGTCCTTACAAGGAATAGTGTTTACGACAAATCTGTTAACTGAGGTGTTTTGAAAGGCTGTGGGAACAATGTCCAAGGACTTAACTAAAACTTTTGAGGTTTAGAAGAAAAATTACCACTTGGAAAGCTAAAGTTGCTTCGTTGTAGGAACTGAACAACACTGATCTGATTTCAGAAACCCATTAGGTGTGTGCACTGAGGTCTTCTAACAACACTGTTTGTTTTTTTTTTCTTAAACTGTAAAGTAAATCCAACTCAAATGAACTTATAAATACATATATTAGTGAAGTTTCATGGTAGACTCAAAAATTAAAAAATAGTGTGACCAAATTGCATAAAAGATTATTTAGGCCCAGTTTAACAACTAAGAGAATTTGTTACAAACATAATGTTTAAAAGTAAAAGCACTGTTAAAAGCAGTGTGCATTCTAAGTTAATATTTTCCAAATATTTTCAGATTTTTCAGGCCATTAGATAAATTTAATATGTGAAATGAGATGATGAACCTTGCAAAGTGCCTATCTATCTACTCCCATAGAATGGACCTAAATAAAATGTCAATAGATACAGAGTGCAAGTGGAAGCAAATACTGATAAAGACAAAACCATGCATGTCAACAGCACTGTTAAAACCAATGTACTTAATTAAAAAGTGAAGTCAATTAAAATCAAAACAACAGTGCTGCGTGTACAAACGCTGAAATAATCATTAGGCCTTGCTGAATAATGGAGGACTATAGAATTTTATTTTAAAGTGAAACAGCGGGGGTGATACATTACACAAAGCAACAATCTACAACAATATGACAATTGAATTACTTCAGCCCCATTAGGCAGGTGCAGAAGAATAATTAACATGAATTTCTTCAATGGAAAGGAAAAAAATAAACTTCTGTCTAGCACAAACTGCTATTTTTTCCCTCCAAAATGTTGAGAAAATGTGACAATGAGCAGACTGACTAAAATGAAATCTTTATGCTTATCCTCTTTAGGACACTGGTTAATCATGGGAGAAAATATGTACACAGTGTATTTTCTTATAGTGTGACAATGTTAAAACAGGACACCATACCTCGCATCAGCTTTTGCTCTGCTACTGAGGTATAAGCATTGATTGCTCGGATTAAAAATAAAATATAAAAAGGCAAAAGGTTTTGAATCTCGCTTTCTGATATGCGGCATTCAGTCAAGCCTTGAGGTCCATTCAGGATCTGTTTTTCCATTTCAAATTCAAAATAAATTTGTGACCTCCAAGTTTCAACCTAAGCAACAACTGTTCTCTAAGAAGACAAGAAAGAGTGAACAATCTTCATAATGTCTCATGAAACGTAAGCCACTTCTGAAACTACAGTTGCTTCCCCATCATTTTTCCATTTGGAGTTCTATTAAAATAGTTCTATTTTTTATTTTGAAACAGACTGATTTGTAGATACATAGTCATGCAGTTTACTGAGGGATATTTGGTTTTCTTGCTTTAGAATTAAAGAACTGGATAAACACTAGCACTGATCATGTTGCAAAATACATCAATTACAGATATAGACAGGAGATCTCAAATGGTGGATTTAGCATAGTTTAAGAAGATGCTGCTCTGCAGCCACAGAGACTGCAGAAGGATTAATGCTCATTTTATGAGCTGAGGTTGTATGCTCTGGTATCTTTAACTAGGCCATTTTACTTCATATATGCAATAGCCTGTAAGAGGCTGAGGAGTCCCAGGTCTGTCAAAAAATTCACCCTGTCAGCATCTCCACCCACCACCCTCTTTCCTCACGGCCTTTGGGCACCTGGTGGGCTACTAGTCACACATGGTCTTCTGGCAGTCTGCTATGGCCACCGTCCTTCCTGAACTCAGCCACCATCTACCAGTGAATGGCCAGGTGTCTTATGTAACTGCATATGGCTCACCTAAGGCCATGAACTCTTCCCCTCCTCTACTGCTTGACTAGTTGTATTACCGTAATATAATTTTACTACATTAGTCTAGAGATACATGTACTTCTGTTTACGTGAGGCAAGGTGCTAGGACCATGTATTGCTTTGACCAAATTTCCACTTAGTCTGAACTTGGAATATGTACCTACCACCTCTTGGTCAAATCAGGTTAATTTCCATTTGAGAACTGGGAGTCCCACAAGTACTCGAAGCTGCTGTATGGGCTGGTTATGCAGATTTTTCTCGTGTTCATTTTTTTTTTAAATTTAAAGACTTTCTAAATTCAGTCATCTTTTATGTTTTATTTTCCTAAAAATGTTAAAGGCTAGAGAGCTTTAGAGAGCTGGAATGCTTGTTTTGAAAAGGAGTCATGCTTTGGGATGAACACATTTTTTAGACAACATAATAGTTAACAAATGTAAACAGATGTTTGGTGTTTTTTCTCAGTTTGTGCAATTCTCCTGTTGCTATTTGAAGCAGAAAGTCTTTAAACTGCTGATTTCTGGAACTGAGAATGCTAATTATGTAACCATCCTGTACCTAATATTCTTTCCCTAAGTATCCATGTTGATAGACCTTTGTTCTATCTCTGTGCATCTTACGATAGACTCACATCTGGAGTGATCTGTCTGCTTCAGTGACCTCTAATGTTCTGAGACACTGCTGCTGGCATCTCATTTTCCCATTGAAATGTTGATGCAACTGGCATATACATATTAGTTTTGATCCCACACTCTCAAGTTATAAAAGCTATGTTGACAACCTGGCAGAAGCTGTGGAGAAACCATAGACAAAGAATGGACTGGTTCTGCTGCAATGACTGACATGGGAATGCCAGCATGGACAAGTATCTGTTAAAGTAGGTGATGCAGAGATAAAACTCCCAGGACAGTTTCTAATGCTACAAAAAAAGCTCCCTCAAAGAGATAGTAATAGTGGAAGTCCTGCTACTGCTCCACAAGACCAACACTCCACAACGTGGCTAGCACTAAAAGCTGTCACTCCAGAGATGAAAGATCCAAGGAGGGCTAACATCCCTTTTCTGCACAAACTCAGAAGCAGCCCACAAAGGACAGAAGCTGCAAACCCACACAGATGCCCAGCCTGTGACTGACATGAAGAAAGAGAGGGACAGACATGACTGACAGCGTTTTGTGCTGCACTACAAACGTAGTGGGCTATGAAACTGTAATGCAGATTTTGCTCAAGGTAATAAATGGCTGTTGATATTTTGGACCTATGTGCACTTATTAGTGTGTCTAAGCCTGCTTGTTTTTTATCACTGCTCCATCTTCAAAGTGAGATCCATGCAGATAGGAACCAGATTTACACAGACTGTTTTTCTAAAATGAAAATTTTAGAAATATTTATTCCACAGCCTCTGGCCAAAACAGTTTTTTCTAGCATTTTTTCAGGCTGCTGTATGACCCTTCCAGCTAACTGACCCCCTCACCCCTCACCTCGCCAAAGACTTTCAGATGTGCCCTATTCAGGGCTCTTAAAGACCTACAGTGTTTCCTCCTTCTTCCACCACAGGTCTCCAGATCTTCAAGTTGATGGTGTAGTGAGAGCTGAGAGGAGGAAACATGCAGCCATGACTGGATGTTTCCAACAGCTGATACAGAACGGAAATGCTCAAGACAAAAAATGTTTTCTTTCACAGATCGAGAAATGCCTCAGGTTTCCAGCTCCCTTTGCCTTTCTGGGTTGGGCGCATGATTATGGGGTATTTGGCAGGTTTCTACCTCAGCATCATTAACCTCTTGGGTTTGAGCCATTACTGCCACAGTCGACTTTTGCAGTGCACTGCTTGTGGTCACCAGATCAAGGCAGTAGCAGATATCTTCCTGCGCACAAGCATCAGGCAGTAACACTCGCTGCTAAAGAGCCCAGGATTTATTCTGGGGGTCACTACAGAGGGGCCTTAAGGGGAGAAACATCTGCAAGCTCAGCCACGAGTAGGGAGACGTTGTGGGGGAGTTGCCGTAGTGATTAGACTCACTACAATAACCACTTCTTGTGTGTCTCCGCTGCTCCATCCTGTGTAGGTATCCTGCAGCCAGGAATACGGTCTGCCTGGGGACGTCTCTGGGTCAGGAAAAGTAAAAGATAGGAACAGAGAAAAGGTCAACTCTAGAGGAGAGAAAAGGTAGCTAAAAAATGGCAGTAATAGAGATATGAAGAAAAAACAAAGAGACAAGTGGTTGAAGGAGTTATCACAAAAGTAAGCAATTCTAGAGAGATGTTTTAGTCAAAGATCCTGCTTTGCACCTCTGCTACAACCTTGTCATGCCATGCAACCCACTGAGAAGAATTCAGTGTGGCAGCACCATTACACTGTTCCAGGTTCCTGCTACAGAGTCTTCCCTTTCTGCATCCCAGCCCAATGGGAGCTCACCTTTGTTTTCCTGAGTAGAAGCAAAAGCTCCTTCTTGCAGCTTTCTGTCCCTTTAATCATTGACCTAGTGTAAAAATATGGTGCATACCCATTTATTAGCAGGCCTGAGCAGGTCGGTATGCATGCATTTTCTAGGACTTTGGTGTTGTATTTTTTCCATTCAATTCTGGAGGAATACATCATTGGTGATGTGCCACAGGAGCAGTCTGTCCTGCCTCGTGTTCAGCGATGACTACAGAGTTAGCTCATGGGCAGTTACATGTTTCAGACTGAGATTCACAAAAAGCAGCCCGTGAGGAGTATTTTGCTAATCCAGCCTCCGAAATCCTGCCTCTTCAAAAATTTACATGCCTGCCTCAGCACTTCGGAGAGACTTTCAGCTGAAAGAAGGCACAGTGGACCAAGATCACTTTTGTTTAAATCCAGTTCTGAAAGCAGAAGTGGTAGTTAGGGTGTTTTAGTTTGGGGCTCCCTCCTTCCATCCCACATCTATAACATGTTCCTGGCCAATAAAAAGAAGAATTAGCAACTACTCCTCTTCGCTTCCAATCCTCTTTGCTTGTAATGTCCATACAATCACTGACAATTTATAGAAGCAGAGTAAGAAGCCCATAATACTATAGCCTAAGGAGACAAAGCTGATGAAGGAGACCACCTGCTTAATGCATTTTGCCTTGCGACCAATTTCACACAAAATTTCGCAGACTCTCTCCTCTGAAGTGGCAGTCTTGATCACTAGATTAGAAAGTAATACTTTCTGGCTTACTTTCAAGCTTTATTTATTACTTTCTAAGGATAAAAATTATGAAAGTATCTCTCCCACGATCCTGCTGTGAGGATGCGACTTCTGAGGTGGATGGGTTTGATTCCCATCTAATAAAGAAGGGAATCAAATCCTGGATACACATCTCATTTCCAACCTTCCCTAGATGAACCCTGTGAGATTAGCCTGATTGTTGTGACGAAGGAGATTCAGCACCTAAGTGGGAGATAATACTTCTCTGTGGTGCTATTTCTGTTGGTTTCTTTTGGGAAGTCTCTGTCCGGAGCTGGAATAAAAAATGATGGCTCCATATAAATCAAATGGGCAGACATTAAGCCTACTCCAGGGTTAATGTTCTCTGTGCCAAATATTTAAATACAACTGCTATTTATCGGACAACGTTAGACTGACACACACAGTCTGTATTTGTCTCCTCAAAAATAAATTCTAACTTGTACTAAATATGTTAACTCATAGCGATTTTTTGCCTTCATCATATGAGTAATCACATGGCTTTATTTGTCACGATAACCTAAACATCATACTTAGGAGATGAACTAAATTCATATTATCTGTGAACACCATGTGCTTCCTTCCCCCCTTCCCACCCTCAATTTATTTTGAGAATAACAAAAAGGATTTTTGAAACTAGTACAGAGTGAATGATCTCCTGAATATTTATTCCCATTAAAAGTAGATTCTTCTTCTTTTCTATTAATATTTTTCAAATAACAATACTTTCAGCTGGTTTGCTTATAAAAAAGGCTGCAAATATTACTAAAGGAATTGCCAGCTTTTATTCACAAAAGAGTTTTCTCTGGAAGGGAAGTGTTTGGTGAATCCTCTTTCTTGCTTACCCCCAGAAGTTTTCATGGCATATAAAGAGATTGGATGAGCCCTGAAGGTAGTAGGAATGTTTTTCCCTACAGAAGCGTGTTAGAAATGCCAAATCAGTGTGACTAATGGATAAGACAGAAAGCAAAGCCGGTGATCTAAGATGAAAAGCAGCATTAGACGAAAAACAGGAATGCAAATCTCACATTGTTAGAAACACAGACCTTATGTCTGCTCCAGAGTTTTATTTCATCAGTTCTTCTAGCTCATAGGCTTCTTCGCTGTACAGAACAATTGTAAAATCTGCAAAAACTGGGAGAGGTAGAGCCTGCAGAGCTGATGTTTGTATTCAAAGTTGCTTGACGGAAGCTGCTAAGCAATACTGAAAATGCTGGCAAGAGTCCCAGAGTTCGGAAGGAATTTGCATGTGCTGACTCAGACGTGAATTTTAGCTCACTGGAGTCCTACACCTGATCTTACTGAGGCTACGAAATCTGGAAGTAAAACTGAAATCAAGGTGAACTGCTGAAATTCTTAACAGCACATGGTGAATACACAAAAAGGAAGAGTGATGGATGCAAACTCATAGTATATAGCTCACTATTGTGTAGAGTACTGCTCTGAGGAAGAATTGCAAAGACATTCAGCTGAACACTGTCAAGTGACATCATCTGGGAACGGGGGAAGCAAAATTCTTGCCCTCCCAGATTGACACAACAGATTAACAGGTGTTTAGTCAGCCACAGAGATCCAGCTATGATCAAAATACATTGCTGCTAGAAATACCTTAAGTACAGAAGAGAGTACTGATGGCCTTTAAAGGCATGCCATTTCCTGGACTGCCTTACTTCTTTACATGCTACTTCTAGCAAAACAAACTCTTATACTTACACTGGAGTGTGGAAGTTAAATCTCTTAATAAGTTTTTTTAGATGCGTTAGGGTAAAAGTCCAAAATTACTAATGAGGATTCATTTTTCTAACAATTCTGGTGAAAAGGGAAACTCTGGATTCCGGTGCAGATGCAGAAGTGAGATGATTTTTCTGAAAGAGAAGGCCATGCAGAGCCTGTGCTAGCCCCTGTGAGAGCAATTTAATCAAGCTGCAGGGCAAAAATGGGAAGAGGCCCTTCTTTAACTAACGCTTATGTATTCCTATGGGAAACTTGCAGACAAATTCCCACAATCCCACTTTTTTAATTTCCCTTTTCATTCTCCAGAGAAGTTCTGAAGGACTGTTTGCTGTTTATATTTTTATTATCCAGTGATGCTTTAAAACACCTGAACACCGCTATTTGTATGGGAAACATCATCTCCTTCCTTCCAAAATTTTTGAGAACATATACAAACCACAACATCTACTTTTGTGACTCTGGTTGGTATTGTTTGTGTCTAGAGCTAATTAAAGAGTTCAGAAAGATTCCTTTGATAAAATAAGTCTCTGTCCACTGTGGCTTATCAGATGCATTATGATTTTCTCAAATTTCTCATTGATTTGAAAGTTTTGTGAAAAACACCGTACACAGAGTTCTTAGTCTTTCAATCATTTCTTGGCAATCTCTTGCAAGCACTCCATGTTTCAACATCTACCTTATGATTGGATGCAAACCAGGAAGATTGCTGAGACTGATTAGAACCTCTTCCCAGGGCTAACACTTGCAATTACAGATTGGAAATATTTGTGGCTGTATAGGAGTTTGTTGTGAATGAGGAAGTTAAAGAAGCAATCGATTATGGATATGTTGTGATGAAATGATCTTGCTATTATGGACAAAATTTCAGAAGCAAAGTAAAGTTTTCATCCATTGAGGTCAATGACAAGATTTTGTTTGGACTCAGTGGGAGCAGGATTTTGAACACTGACAAATACTTTCCAGAATCAATGAATTTATTCAGAAATAGGAAGAAAGATTTAACAAGTGGCAGCTTTCAAAAAATCTGAAGCAGGTGTTTTTGTATGCTTTATTTTGCACTCTGAAAAAGGCAAGTATCTATTTTCTGTTCTGAAATTGCACTTATCTTGCCTAATAACAGCTAGTTTAAAAACAAAACAAACCTGCACTGAAAAACATAGCTTTTTTCATTTGTTTATTTCAACTTCCATGCCCTTTAGCTTCAACATCACTTTCTTTTCATTGAATTACTTGAATTTTATTAAGGCTCCTTTTTACTTGGTGTTAAAATATTTGTGTTGACATAATTAGATCTTATGGTCATGGAATAACACTTATTCAGCTGAATATTCAGCATTTATTCAGTGCATGTCCTGTTTCATTAATAAACTCTAACCTACAGCTCTTCCTCTCCAGTGACAGAAAGCAGAGTTCATGAAATTTGCAATAAATTTTCTGTGAATGAAATACACTGAAAACAGAATGGTCTTCAATAGCTTCTGTATTCCCTGAAGGGAAAGGAATCTTCTGCCCAATTTTGGGAGGTAGTTTTGGGTTTTTTACTTATAAGCAAGAAATTATTAATATTATTATTATTTTTAAGTTAAAATTCACATCAGACTTTCTTCCTAGAGACAGACATACATTGCATTATTTTCACACAAGGCTGGGGTTATGTACCAACGGGTTCACGCCATTTCTAGCAAATACTTAAATGACATCAGTCTTGTGTTTCAAACACAATACTCTGAAGGATAAATAGTTCTATGTGGACATGGCACTGGTGTAAGCCATGAGGAGCTGACCCATCATGAGCAGGATGCCGAAAGCATTTCTGCAGAATATGTCTATGAGTTACTCCTATATGAAGGATTTTCTAACTCATAAGTCACTTCCTCAAGTGATGCAGGCAACCTACTGTAACAAGCTAACTTGTAGCCAGAGCCTTTTTTAGTTCTCTCACCTCCTTTCAATCTACCTAGCAGCTTGCAAGAGCTAGACATGTCCCTGTGCGTGTGAAGAAGCAAAAGCTACAGTTCATATCAGCTGGGTGGGTATTTGTGGATTTTGGGAGGAGACCATACCTGCATGGAGGTAAGAGCAGGAAGGGTTCAGTCTTCAGTGGGCAACTTGTTTAAGATCTGATGTAGGTTTGTTCAAATTAACAGGGGACTTTGTGATTTTTTGCTCAGGGAATTATCTCTCTAAAGGTCTGTAAAAGGAAGAAAGAGAAATTCTGATACAGAATAAGCTTCTGATTTAAAGGAATACACTTCTCGGTGCAAAAAGTCACTTCATTCCTCGGTAAGCAAAAACTTACAATTTATTGGGAAGGAAAAAAGTAGTACAGGCAGCATAGCTTAACAGAGCTGTGAGATTGTAGTAGGGTACATCTGCAGAGTATTTTTTCAGGCAGATTTAATCTCACCCTACTCATTGCCTGAGCCAACCACAAAACCCAAATCTCTGTATTGGCAGACATGTCGCTGTAGTCCTCACAGCACTCATACTAAACTAATAAGTCTGGCAGAAAGAGAGAGTATATTAGCTCATTCTTAGTTCCAGCAGCTACCCAGAAGGCATTACAGCACACTTGAGATATATCTCATACAAACTACTGATATGCCCACACCGCACAGAAGTGACTGCAGTGTACTGTAGGGACAGCTCAGGCACCAGGAGCTATGACAGCTCAAAGTGAGGTATTATACCTTACATCCCAGGCAGACTATTACTGAGTTAAAGCTGGTTTAGCTGTGACTCCTGTGGTTGAACCGATGAAAAGATCCCAGTTTCTTCCAAAAAAACCCCATAATCTCAGGGCAGCATGCCTATTTTCTACTCCTGAGGCTCAATGAGCTCTATTTTAGCCTCAGGTACCTCTGAACATTTCCTGGGCAAGGAGTTCATGTCATACAACTTCTTAAAAGCGCCTTGCTTACGATCTACCAGGTCAGAAAAAAACCCTGTAGGAGTGGGATGAGCTAGAAGAAAGTATAACATATGGTCAGAGGAAAGAAAGTGGCACTTTGCTGTCCCTACCATTAAGTTAAAGAAGACTGCACACTTCAGAAGCTGATAAGTGTAATTTTTTTCAGTCACCAGGTAGGAAGTCTGGAGCTGTCAGCTGAATTCAGGGCTGAGCTCAGGATTTCTGACTCAGAAGCAGGGCCACCAGCGCTGCAGTGAGGCACTTTGTTTACTCCTTGCAGAGATACAGGCTGCAGATGCTCGGGCAGGGGAGCATCTCTGCTGAGAGCCTACTCCGAGCCTGTGCAGCCAACAAGGCCAATGGCATCCTGGGCTGTATCAAGAGCAACATGACCAGTACAACAAGGGGAGTGATCATTCCCTGTTTCTCAGCCCTCCTTAGATGGCACCTAGACTACCGTGTCCCGTTTTGGGACACTTGGTACAAGAATTGATCAAATGGGGCAAGTTCAGTGGATGCCCATCAAGATGTTCAGGGGTTGGAGCACTAGCCCTATAGAGTAGAGGCCAAGGAACCTGGACATGTTTGTCCTGCAGGAGGGAAAGCTCTGGGGGACCTAAACAGGGCCTTCTAGCCTCTGCGAGGAGGTCACTAAGGAGACAAAGCCAGGCTGCTCACAGCAGTGTGTGGCAGGAGAATAAAAGGCAGTGAGCGTACATTTAAATAAGAGGGGTTTAGGTTAGATAAAACCAAAATATTTTTCACCCTGAGGACAGCCCAGTAGTGGAAAGGGCAGTCTAGGGGCTCATGCAAGCTCCATACTTGGAGGTTTGCAACAGCCAACTGGATAAAGCCCTGAACCATGTGGTCTGATCTCACAGCTGAGCCTGTTCAGAGCAGGAGGCTGGACTAAAGACTGTTCCAGTCCACTATGTGAGGAGTGCCAACCACTTACTCCACGTATCATCAGTTGCACAGTGTGTAGAGGCAACCCTCTCTTTGCACATCCAGCCCAGAACTGGCAGTCAAGGTGTTAAGAGGAGCTGTGCTTCAGTACCAATAACTTCTGCAGCAGCTCAGCCTCCTTCCTATGCTGCCAATGTCTCTTTTTCAGTTGAAGTATAGCAGGCCTCAGATCCTCTATATCCCCAGCTCCAAAACCCAAGGGGTAAACCTCTAGTCTCCTCTGGTACTTTCTGTCAGAGGCTCCAGGTAGGGCCATTCTCCTCAGCTGCAAAGTAGAGCACATTTTTATCATCTTGTCCTCTCTGGACTGGCCCAAAGGCTACTGCATGAATTATTTCTATTTTAATTTGTTCAAAGGCTTGTCATTGCTCAGGGTCCCATTCAAAATCATTCTTCTTCCCAGTCACTTGATAGAGAGGGCTTACAATCTGACTGTAATTTGGGATATGCATCCTCCAAAAACCCACAATGCCTAAGAAAGCTTGTGTTTCCTTTTTCTTAGTTGGTGGAGACAGAGATGCTATCTTATTGATCTTATCTATTGTGATCCATGGTGATACCTGTCTCGCCATTTTATTCCTAAAAACGGGATCTCCTGTGCAAGCCCCTTGACCTTACTTCATTTTACTGTTTTTCAGAAGGATTTGGATGATTTTCTCCCCTTTCTCAGAAAATTCTTCTTCTGTATTGCGTCACACAATGATGTCATCAATGTATTGCAGATGTTCCAGAGCTTCACCCTGCTTCAGCGCAGTCTGGATCAGTCCATGGCAAACGGTGGGGCTGTGTTTCCACCACTGGGGCAGTTGATTCCAGGCATACTAGGCACCCCTCCAAGTGACAGCGAACTGTGGCCTGCACTCTGCTGCCAAAGGGATGGAGAAGAATGCATTAGCGATATCAACAGTGGTGTACTATTTGGCTGCCTTTGACTCCAGGTCATATTGAAGTTCTAGTATGTCTGGCATGGCAGTGTTCAAGTGGCGTAACTTCATTTAGGCCATGGTAGTCTACTGTCAGTCTCCACTCCATTAGAGTTTCACTCTGACCATATGGGACTGTTAAAGGGTGAGCGAGTCTTGCTGATCACTCCTCGACTCTCCAGTTGATGAATCAGCTTATGGATGGGCTCAGCGAGTCTCGGTTGGTGTGATATTGCTGCTGGTGCACCATTGTGGTAGCGATCAGCACCCGTTGTTCTTTGACCTTCAGTAACTCCACAACAGAAGGGTCCTCTGCAAGACCATGCAAGGTAGAAAGTTGTTTGATTTCCTCTGTCTCAAGTCAACTATACCAAAAGCCCACTAGTACCCTTATGGGTCCTTGAAATACATTCTCCTGAGGTAGTCTATGCCAAGGATGCACAGAGCATCCATGCCAGTCACAATGGGGTGCTTTTGCCACTCATTCCCAGTCAGACTTACTTCAGCCTCCAATAAAGTTAGCCCATGGGATTTCCCTGTCACTCCAGAAATACAAACAGGTTCTGCCTCTTGATAGCTTGATGACATTATGATTTACTGTGCACCAGTGTCTACTAGAGCCTGATACTTCTGGGGGTCTGATGTGCCAGGCCATCGAATCCACACAGTCCAGTATACCCAGTTATCCCTCTCCTCCACCTAGCTGGAGGCAGGGCCCCTCTAGTTCTGGCCATAGTAGTTGTTATTGAGAAATGGGTTTGTGTTGCATACGTAGCTTACCCGATCCTTGGTACTCACGTCTTGTAAAAACCAGTCTGAAGTTCCTCCCCTAGGATCAGAAGTAAAATCAACCCATCTACTTTGTGGAACATCCCGCTGTAAACTGAAGCAGTAATTCTCCTGGGAGAACTCTCATTTGTAATTGTTTTTCCTTGCAACTTCTGTACTCTTGCCTTTACCATCAGGGTACATTTTCCATCCCATCTCCTCATGTCCTCTCCATGGTCATGCAGGTGAAAATGCAAGGTGCCTTGTGGTATGTGCCAACTCTCTTGAGCAGGGGCATGTTTTCTCCTAGTAGCTGAGACACTAGTCCGTACAGGTGGGCAGTAAGACCTATCCATTTTTTTTGGACAGTTTTTCGAACAGGTTTTTGGATTTTTTTGGACAGCCTTTCCACAGCTGAAATGCAGGAAGAAGAGAGATTGTCTGCATATTGCCAGAGTTGGCCAGCCACTTCATTCACCATTGGTGCCTCTTCTTTCTAGTGCATTGCTGCCAAAGAGTTGGCACACAACTCTACAAACTTCTGCCACATGGGTCACAGAATCACAGAATCACAGAATAGTAG
>Ga0065711_1003632_pt1 | contig 27084 bp, 17 predicted proteins | sample Hoacrofraction12_FD_59098 | JGI IMG/M metagenome (GOLD analysis project Ga0065711, IMG submission 59098) | Hoatzin crop microbial communities from Cojedes, Venezuela - Epithelial fraction 12 v2 (version 2) | ecosystem: Host-associated > Birds > Digestive system > Esophagus > Crop | place... | reverse complement strand
CCCGCCTGGACAAGGTCCTGTGCAGCCTCCTGTATGTGACCCTGCTTCGGCAGGGGGGTTGGACTAGATGACCCACAGAGGTCCCTTCCAACCCCGGACATTCTGTGATTCTGTGACTTACTCGACAGGGCATTGCTAAGTACCAAGCTTACCAGAGTATTGACCAGTCACTTGGCCACAATGGTCACGTTTTCCAGACTGCTGAGATTATTAAATGACCATAACAGGTACAGAATAGCTGCAAAATTTGTTTAGGATGGCAAAACCTAGGAAAGCGGCAGAGAGTGGCCATTGCAAGTTTAAATCACATAGTTGAATTCCTGGGGGTAAATACATGCCGTGTCTTTATACCTGTTTAAGCCTCTGGGCTATTGCACAAAAGCAAATTTGTCATCTTTGGGTTAGCTTAGGCTGAATGGGAGAAATCCTTCCAGAAAACTGAAATAGGGGAATCCAAGTCTGGTGCAACAAATTCAAAGACTTTTTAGAAAAACTGGAGGATGCTGAAATTGGAGAGAGTCACCTTTGTCCTCCAAAAGGAGAACAATATCTGTGCATTAAAAATACGTACTTTTCTGGTGCAATACATGCTAGAAGAACTTAAAATACAGCAAGAGGCAACCAAATTTCTGGTCTTTCTGGATTTGTACAAAAAACAAAAGAGATATCTTAACTCCACTAATATTTTTATCCTTGAAAATTGTGCGTGATTCCCTGAATAAAATTGGCGACTTTGCTGCACGCATTCCAGGCCAGATTCTGTTCTCCATAGGCCTGTTGAAAATGTGGATGGTCCTTCCGAAACTTAGTGTTCCTGTTCTGGGTGGATTTTGGTAAAAGTTCTTACACAGCTCCATGGGAGTGAGTTTGGACATTCCTCTCAACACAGAGTCAAAAGCTATGAATGCCTGCACTGCTGTTCCTGTGAACACCTTAGGGCCGCAGGGAAGGCGTATATTTGACCCATGTTAGCCAGGGCGGGCTGTCTGCCTTAGAAATGAGTTCCTTCTAGGATCTACCTAGTCTTGCTCACCCTTACCACGATCATAAGCATGTACTTCATATAAAAGTAGCTGTACCAAAGATCAGTACTGTCTCCAACACTAACGAGTTGCACGTATCTAGAGAAGAGCATTCCCTAGACTTCCCAGCCTCTTTTCCCAGTCTTCCTGTAAAGTGTGGCTAGTTCACCCACAGCTGATGCCTTTATGCCTAGTAGGTCTAGACAGGTTTTCTTCCATTGTCCAATAGCCTTTGGAAGCCCTGCCAACTTTTGTTGTTCACTGTGCCCCTTGGCAAGGATTTCCGCTGTGTAACTGCGTGTTCTGTGAAAGAGGACCTCCTTTTGTTATCCTGGGACCTGCCACCTGCCTGTGCCGTGTTCTTTGGTGAAATGGAAGAGAGTTCACACCCTCTGTGCCACTTGTAGTTTTATAACCTTTGCTGAGTGCTGTAAGGTCTCTTGCTATTCTTCTAGGACAGTGGAAGGACTTCCTGGCGAATGCTCCTTAGCTGGAGATGCAAGGAGAAAGTGAGTAAAAGGTTCTCAGATGTGTGGTTTACTGTGCTCAGCTCCCAAACCACTTCCTCCATCCACAGCTGGCCATTTGGAGCAATCTGGTTTAGGGCTGTTGCTATATATGAAATGGAAGCTGGAGTGCACTTTTGCTGCTGGAGGTGGTGCTGAATTCAACCTGCGCATAGCCTTCGTATCGACAGACTTCTGAGAGAAGATTGCAAGCAGTGCTCCTGCTCCCTTTCCTCCTTCTGGGAGCTCTGGACTGTGAGAACAGTCCTTCCAAGTGTGTTTAGATTCCCAGTCTAAAGTCTGTCTGACAGTAGCAAGCAGGCAGAAAAGGCAAGATATGTATTCCTCTCCCAAACCCCAAGCTGTGCTTGTCAGCTGGCCCCAGACCCTGCAGTTCTTCCTGGGACCACTCTGCCCATCCACCCCCAGCCCTGTCTCCTGGAGACCTGCAAGGAGCCAAGAGAAGAAGTTTGCTGAGTAGGAGACAGTTCACGCAAGCAGCTCTGTTTGATTCTGGTGTCAAGCAACATTAGTAGCAGCTGACATCAACTCCAGGCCCCAGTAGGCAGCAGCAATGGAGAACTTCGCTTCTGCTGCTTCCACCACTGCCACTGAGGGCCTGAGGCCTCCTCCTGGAGACGGGATTCATCACTTCATCACTTAACTCCTCATTGACTCGAACTGCCAAAGAGGACATCTGCTAGCGAGGGGAGCTGGTGCTTTTTCTGAGGCGGAAAGACAGTATCTTTATTAGCAGCTGCATTTAGACTTCTAACTAATTTCATCTAGGCCACTGAACAGTTGGAGGATGACAGCAAGTCCACTGAGTTTTGAGGGTACAAGTGCACCTAAAGGCTTCAACTGTATTAACATGTTTGGCTGCTCTGTGACAGATCTGCCGTCGGGTATGAATTCAGGGATGGCACTCTAAAAGGAGCTGGCATTTTTGATCGGTTCATTGGTCATGACACCTGAGGCAGACGTCTGCAGAAGTCTCAGACCCTATTTCCAATGCCTTTAATGATTGCAGTCACTGAAGTGAGTTGTGTCAAGGGGACAGAGGCTCCATTAAGAGGGATAAAGGAAGCACAAGTGTGAACAGCTGCGTTACCCTTCACTGGGGCTGGGATATCCGTCCTAACCCCAGGGTGAGCAAGAGAAAGGGCTCCAAGCTTCTCAACAGAGATTAACTTCCTCACAGTTTATTTTTGAGATCCTCATGTGTGGGTATTTGGAACTGAATCTCACCCTAGATCGCCAGATCTCCCAAGGGGTAGAGTGGAGCAAGAATTCAGAAATTGGTGTAGGAGGCTTACGGAGATGGAGGCCATGAGCTAAACTGATTTCACAAGCTTTATGAGATGCACAGGGAGTTGACAACTTTGCTGGAAGATTGTAAGAGGTCTTTTTCTACATGTAGCTGTGAAGTGGACTACCACTATCCCTAGTCTTATTGCAAAGTGAGAGACTGTAGTGAACAGAGAAGCAGATATGGTGCTTGATGAGGAAGGACCAGAGCGTAGAGTGCTCTGGGCTGGCAAACTTCTTGCAGGAGGGGGGCCAACGATAGAAAGCTCCCAATAAGAGTAGACACAAGTAGATAAGGTCTCTGCAGGGACTTGGATTTTAAATAATTTGTGAGATGCACAGGAAGCCAGAAGTGTTTTAAACAGGGATTGTAGGGACAAGCTTGTTGCTTAAGCAAAGAGAATCCTGATCCAGTTGATGCCTCAGATGCATGCCACGCTTTTTTATACTGAGTAGAAAAAGAAACCTGACTTCTAGGACTTGACTCGCTTTGCTTGCTGTGTAATGTGTTTCTAAGGATCAGTTTGTGGAGCTGAAAGAGATGGGACAAGAACGGACCATGGTACGGTGATTATAATGCACTAGAGCATTTTCAGTACCCTGAATCAAGTATTTCTGCATGGCACAGTGTGGACCTAGCAGCTCATTCAAAACCAGCTTACAACTCAACCTTGACATCCACTTGTATAACAGATTCAGCCATTCTGGGCTTGTTGGGAGGGACTTTGCTTGTTATTTCTTCATTGGACATTTTTTCCTGTTCAAAAACTCCATGTCAGTTCGGCCCTTGTTCTGTTCAAGTTGCAGTGGTGGGAGAGGGAAAGCTACCAATGTTTGCTTTCTGTACCAAGAACAATAATGTTGGAAGCATTAATGAAGAGTAGGAAGGGTGTTTTCATAGAAAACATGTTGCCTACGTTTCATCTGAGAATGAGAAAAAACTGTGGTTGCCAGCTCTAAACTTGACAGGTTGCTGCCAAAACAGAAGCGTTGCCAATAAAAGCAAGGGAAGAATTGCTGAGAACACAGGCAGAACTGCCTTTACTCCTTGTGAGTGGAGAGTAGTTGGGAAGTGATTAGTCTACAGTGCCACTGAGAACAACTTTGTCTTTATCATATGTACCATATCAACTGCAACCCAAACTTCTCTACAGTTTAATATTTGCTAATAAAGAAAGAAGTTAAGTGAAAAGAATTGCATATATGTCTATGTAGACTGAAAGGGAAAAAGTCAAAATGGAAATGGAGAGTCATCTTTTTTTGACAGGGATGAGCTGCTAGACTTACAAGCAAACAGTCAAGAGATGGGACCCCCAGATTTGACCATGGGGAGGAGAGAAGAACTGGCCATCAGCCAGCATGGATGATGCAGCTCCTGGGAAAGGGAATGCAACACTGGAGGTAGAACTGAACAGCCCCTTCTTCAATGCTGTGATTTTAGTAGTCCTATGTTCCCCTCTGGTATATTCTGGCCCATCTTGACCACTAGTTAAGTTATATTCTGAATACAAAAAGAGGAGCCACACTCCGTAATTCAGATGGCAATCTAGTTTTTCAGCTGTTTGAAAGGCAATAGAAACTTGTCAGTTGAGAGCTGTTGTCAAAGCCATGGCAGTCCTGTGCAGCAACCACAACACATGAGGAAGTCAGTTCCTAGGTTTTAGATTGGGGGATCAAGCCTTTCCCTAAGCCAGAAAAAGCTGGGGCCAGGTTTGGATAGTCTGAGGTATTTTGACCCCATGTGCCGGACTGTACCTGCTACCACCCCATCCATCCATCATTATTGCCTCTAAGTGAGACTGGTTTAAGTACACACTCATTAACTGCTGATATCTTTGGAGTTCCAGTTGGCCTCATTGAATGAGTTTATATTCCGTTTCCAGTTATCTGTAAATAAAACATAACAAGACACCAAAGGAGGAGGAAGGCAGAGATGGAAGAGGGAATAGTCAAGGGAGCTTTTTGGATTCAATTAAAAGAAGTTTGTCCTTAATTCGTGCTGTACCGAATCCGCATGAGGCTTTGGGATTTTTTTTTTAATTGAAAAGTTTTAAAGTGATTTGAATTTGCACTTTGAAGTCTAGCCCATTTCACGTCAACTGAACATCCTCACCCCATGGTCAGTACTTCCTAAAACATATGTATTTACCTAGGGTCAATCTCAGATTATCCAGGCAGCACCAGACAACCCATTTTACCTCTGTGCCTCCATTCCCCTCTATCCAAAAAGGAAACAGATTATTCTTCTTGCCTACATGCCAGGATTTTCCAGAACCTGCATGTTTCCTTATTTTGGCACTGATCCAAAAGCCGCTTAAGGTCAATGCAAAGATTTCAGCTGATTTCCCTGGGCTTTACCTTAGTTAACAAATATACTCAGAAGTCTTTGGACAAATAGCACCGCAGAAATGCACTGTGTTATTACTAAAGTGTCTTATGCCATCTTCAGTCAGTTCTTCAGCTGCCAGTATTCCCACAGAAGATGGACTGAGTGAAAGCCAAGTGTCGAGCTCGAGATTTCACCCATTGTCTTCTAAAACAACTGACTTCTAATGCAAAGTGTCCTGCTTTGTTAGGAATGAAGTGAAGCAACTCACCAAAAGTGTTTATTCCCCAGGGCATTTCACGATAGGCAAGATGCATTGCACCCAGACATGGAGATCTAGCTTTTTGGTGCATCCTAGGCAGTGCAAGCCCAAAGACAACCTCCCTAGTGAGCAGAACTATCCTTATTTCCTAAGTAGGGAAGAGGTGGCAGACAACAGGAAGTGCCCAGATTTATCTAATGAATCGATAGCACAGGCAGGCACTGACGCAAACCTCACATGACCAACAGTAGCTCTGCAGATTGGCCCCATGACTCTGCTCCTTCTTCTAGTGTTGTCTAAGCTCCTTGCATTCATTTAGTCGTGCTGATGAATGGTTGTTGGCTTTGGCCGTTCGTCAGCACTGATGGTGGCAAAGAGTGTGGAGGCATTTCTGGCCTTTTAGGTCCTATTTGGTGTAACACTGATCTGCTGAGGTCTCTGTTTAGTGTTCAAGACCCTGACAGGAGTCTTTCTGTGGTGAAGATTCAGCACTAGTTAATACTGGAAGAGAATCCTGCCAGACAGAGAAATCCTGCAGCATTTCCTCAGTGTCTCCCGGGCTAGAAGGGTTTACTTCTTAACAAGATCGCTGAGAAAAACAGATGCGCCCTGACCTGAAAATTCTCAGCATTTTGATCAGTGTATTAACACACAGCACTTGAATTGTCGAAATCATTTACACCTCCAAACATGTTCCTTTTGCCAGGCGGTTGGAAGAAGCGCGTTGAACATCTAGAGGCGCTGACCTATATGTGAGACTCAGCTAGCTCTTTGGATCATACACTCTGTGATGTTGCCTGCCAAAGCAGGACAGATCTGCAGCCTCTGAGTCTGAATTGCCACTCTGAAGTCACACCTGCCATGACAGAGGTTTCTTTCTTTCTGGCCTAGAAGAGGAGCCACACGCAGAGAATGCCCTCCTACCTTTCAGTGGTGTCACTCATGTGAGTGCACCGTGTCAGGTGGCTAGGCAGGGAAAGTCAATCACGCCGCTTCTCACAAGTGGCTTCCCAGGGCTGGGCAAGAGGAACAGCATTTCTGGTCAGAAAAAAGTCAGGAATCAGTAGGCTTCAGGGCACATTTCTATGATCTGTTAATCAGCAAGTTCATTTTCAGATCCTATTACAGAAGTGTGCTGCAGCATTTGTCCTCAGGGGCTGTCTTTGAGAGACAGATATTGAAGGTTTTGATTTCTGTAGCCCAGGGCATCTTTAAGAAGCTGCCAACATCTTATTTCTGTCTGTCACGTAATACCAAAGCCGTTGGTTCATGTCAGAAAGGACCAAGGGAGTGAGGAAGGAATGAGTAATAATAATTTGCTATTAGACCAGGGCTACTAACTCCTTCCACAGATTAATAGTTTAGGCATCAGGGATCTAACACATTGTCTCCAACAGGAGAGATTTGCACACACATCTGCTTGGCACTAACAAAGTAACTAGTAAACAAGGTGGAGACTCCAGCCCTTGAAACCTCCCCATCTATTTTCTGGGGCTCTTCCTTGGACCTCATTTGCAGTAATTTTGAGGATCCAGCAAAAGATGTATTTTCTGGTGTAGCAGTCTGTGTCAGAATGGGAAGGAAATATTGGGACAACTGTTAAGTCAGTCTACACATGTGTATTTTATTGCTGGCTACCTTATCGTTGCAAAAAGCCATCTTCATCCCTAAGGAGTCATCTTCTCTTTTATAGGTGGAGTTCTTTCTGGTTCTTACCCAGTGAGCCTGTGGCAGTACGGAAGAGGATGACTGCCTGCAGTCCTCCGAGATCCACAGCAAGGATGAGACTGCATGGAAAGAAAGTAACTTGCAGAAATGGTGCAGGGATATTCTATTTCCAGTCTTGAAACCAAGTGCCCAAGCCTGCAAGACTGTGTTCCTGCTTTGGTGCTAACACTGTTGGTCAAGTGGCACATGGACACAGAATTTAAAGCTACCCCTTTCACATCTCACTGGAGAAAAAGGTTAAGCAGCGAGATACACTTGTGTTGGACAAACACCCCCACACCACATGATGCGGGGAAGTCTGCAATCTATTTGGCTGCTACAGTGACCCCAGGGAAATGAGAGTTCAGAGAGCTGCTTTTGGGGAAGTTAAAATGTGTTGGTGCTTATACAAACATATAATGCAACAAAGACAACCACAAAACTGGCATTGAGACTCACTAAAGATCCCTGCAAGCAATCCTGCCCCTGCACTGAAACAACTCCAGTTTGCCCGGAGACACAGACCCAGGCCTAGGGAAAGAGTAGCAAGGGCTGCTGAACCAAACAGAAGACAGCATCAAAATGATGGCTGCAACAGTAGAACAAGTGTATTTGCCAGAGCCAACAGTTTTCATGAAGCAGGAAAGCCAACTGATAAATCATAGTCCAGCACAAACCCCACAGAAACCATTCAAGAGACAAGGAAGATAACACACAGGTCATGAACAGGCATGGAAGATGCTGGGGAAACAGCATCGTTTCACCTCCCGGTAGGGTGCCTTCTGCAGAAGGAAAGCACAGCTGTGGAACGGATGGTAAGGTACCTGACACAGACTTCCAGTGAACATGATACCTGTAGCATGGTAACAGAGCCAGGGAGATTCACACGTGCTAGGCACACCCCTGAAGACTGCCAGCCATCCAGCTACCGTTGTGGTAACTCTGCTCTGAGATCAATGACCAATTTGATTTCTGCTGGGCTGCAGACTCAGCTGCTGTGCAATACTAACAAAAATGATAAGCAGGAAAATGAGCGGGGAGAAATATATCCGTGTGCTGATGATATGCATCGGCCAGTGCAGGGCAAATACAATTCACAGTAGGAAACGCATTATTCTGTACAAGAAATGGCAATCTGTTGTGTGCTTGAAGCAGTTAAACACATCCTGCTCTCAGGAAGGATTCGAAGGAAGCCACAACCATGCCTCAGAAGAGTCAGGAGCGAAACCACAGCAGCGGGAAGAGTTTCAGTATTGCTGTGTGCAGCATACTAAAGCAAGCTTATCTGGGTGCCAACATCTCCTTGAAGGTGATAGACATGATGACTTCCTTGCCTTTCTGGATCTGTCACAGTAACATTTGGCCCTTTCTCCTGATGACAACCACAAAGTTGACTGCCTTTTATTGCCGTGGGACTGACCAGGCAGGACATGTCTGACAGCACCAACATGATACCTGTCCTGAAAACCCCCCGGTAAGGGAGGACAAGACAGAGGACACAGCTCAGGATAGATCTGGGCACCTGTGCCCTGAGCTTATATGGAGTCCTTGGGCCTATGGGCAGAGGGTATGTTGGTGGAGAGCCTAATAAGGGCTGGGGTGGGCAATTAAAGTTAATTGGTGCCCTCAGGGTCCTAACAGCACACAGAAACATCCTTTTCAAGTAGTGAGTTTTTCAAACTTTCAGTTTGAAATCCTAAGGAAACAAAAGATGCTATTTCTTAGCTTATGATATAGGACCATGGTGGAATGCCAGAACATCCTCACCAAATGTAAGGATGAAGATGTTACTGTAAATCTTATCCAGCACTGTAGCAAAATATTTCAAGAAGGTAAAAGCCCTGCTAGGCTCAGATAAAGTTAGATATTGACCCGTTTGTGCAACCCGTGAGACTACTGGAGTATAGAGTTTTGTTGGCCTTGACTGTCAAGCCAGCAAACAACAAAGAACAGATCCACATCTGTAGCCATCTGTAGACTTTTCATGCCAACATAAAGAGGAAAAGCCAGTGGCAAGACAAACCCTGATCGTATAGTGAAAAAGAAGTATGCAGTCTGCCACAGACATGCCTAGAGTTCATGACCGTACACAGCATTAAAATGAGAATTTCTATGAATGACTGGACCCTTAGCAACTGGGATACATTAAGGATGTGATGGAAATCCAGGAACTTATGAGAATAGATTCTGCCTACACCACTGAAAACTGTACAAGCCCCTGAATCAGGACACACACCGTGGGTACATCTACTGTATGTCAAGTGCAAATCTGGATTTACACTCAAAATCAAACTCACCTTCTGTTATCAGCACACGTCTAAGCAGCATCTGCCTTCAGTGTGGGCAATGGGAGACACACTGTTTCCAGCCTGAGGCTGCCACTGTAATTCATACATGCCACCACAGTGATACCGTGTGGACAGTGTTGGGCAGATGTCCTGGTTTTGGTTAAAAGAGAACTGATTTTCTTTTAGTGAATCTTCCTTAGAGCTAAGTTCTTCTAAGTAACTGCATTTTTCTGAAGCTGGCTGTGTATTTTACAGACAGTGCCCTCTCCAAAGTTGATAACACCTAACGTTTATAGATACACTGAGCTAACGCTAGTAAAGCAATGCAGAAAAAGGCCCCTCTTTGTAATTATCACTATAGCAGCCAAGGTCACCAACAGATCTGTTAGGTCTCGCAAGTGAGAAGTCAGAAAGGGTCGTACTTGTGGGGAGGGGCGGACAGGACAGGTGACCCAGTACTGACCAACGAGGTATTCCATGCCATGCATGTCATCCTCAGTTTAAAGCTGGGGGATCCCAAGGGTCTCGCTCTCTTCTTCGTCCATGGCCAACTTCTGAAGAGGGCCCTGCTCGTTGTTCTGCCTGCAATCCTGATCCGGATTCCCATCCATGCATCCCTGAGTCCAGTTCCTGTCTGATGCCGAGGCGAGTCCGGGACTGCCCAGTGCTGCCCGGCAGCTGCTGGCAGGACGCCAGAGCCCTGCACCCAGTTCGGGGAAACTCGATATTGGTTTTGTGTATTTTACATTATTTCTCTTATTATTAATGTTATTAGTATTATTAGTAAATCTGTTTTTATATTCAATTTGTAAGTCTCTCTCCCTTTTCCTCCTTTTCCTTTAGAGCTACAAGGATGATGAGGGGACTGGAGCATCTCTCCTATGAGGAAAGGCTGAGGGAGCTGGACTTATTTAGCCTGAAGAAGAGAAGGCTGAGAGGGGACCTTAGAAATGCCTATGAATTTCTCAAGGGTGGGTGTCAGGAGGATGGGGCCAAGCTCTTTTCAGTGGTGCCCAGCGACAGGACAAGGGGCAATGGGCACAAACTGAGGCACAGGAAGTTCCGTCTGAACATGAGGAAGAGCTTCTTCACTCTGAAGTTGATGGAGCACTGGAACAGGCTGCCCAGGGAGGTTGTGGAGTCTCCTTCTCTGGAGATATTCAAGACCCGCCTGGATGAGGTCCTGTGCAGCCTGCTGTAGGTGACCCTGCTTTGGCAGGAGGGTTGGACTCGACGACCCACAGAGATCCCTTCCAACCCCCAACATTCTGTGATTCTGTGAATCTGTGATTCCCTTACTCTGGTGGGAGGTTGAGGGTTAATAGAGGGCGTCTGTCACTCAGTTTGTTGACACCCCGCTTTAAGCCGTGACAGCAGATAATACCTCTGTTTGGTCCTTTACAGCATCACACACCGCAAGGGCCCCTGGGATTCACAGGTGCCCTGAGGTTGGAAAGTCCTCATAGTAGTGTGATCAGAGGAGCCACATGCTGATGATGTACATGCATAGAGCATGGTGAGAGGAATGTACCACAGTTTTTGCGCATTTCCGAAAAGTACATAGACATAACCAGTGAAGCAGTGCGAGAACAGCCAGGGAGCTGCAAAAAGACTTTGGAAAGGAAATCACATGGAAGGAATCAAACTTGAAATGCTGTGACTTATGGGACTTTTGTTTGAGAGATCCCTAAACTAGGGACATTGGGAAAGGTCCTTCTCTGTTTATCTTGTTTTTACATTCTTCCCTAGCCAGCTGCTGCTGGCCACTGCTGGAGACAGGACACTGGACTTGGAGTACATCTCATCTGATTCAATATGGCCATGCTTGTGAGATGTGTGAACTGAGTGAAGAGTGTAACAACTAGTAACAGAAAGAGACTCTACATAGACTTAAAAGACCCAACCCATCTCTAGAAAGGGCCAGAGGGGCTGTCCACTGGATCACAAAAAGTTATTCAAGGAAGGACTGTGATCAGGATGTTGACAGTGAGTTTTGCAAGGGCTGGTGTACCAGACCCACCTTGCTCTTATGATGGGTCAGAAGGCACTGCAAGACATGACTCATTAGCACTTCTTGGGAACCTGTGCTCCAGATGCTGTCCCTGTTGAACACAGCGATCTTTGGGAAGATAGTCAGCAGTGCAGGCAGCCAAGCAACAGATGACAAAAGCAAAGGGTGTAGAAAGGGATGTATGCCAAGCCAGACCATCACAGGACAACCTCCCCGCATAACAGAATCACCCAGTGTAAAGACTTGGCCAGAAGAGCAACACTTCTTCAGCTGAGAAGCAGTCTCCTGCAACCCATGGCAGGGATGATGTGTGGGATGCAGGACTGTTGAAAGGCCTATCAAGATAGGCAGGACACCATTGCAGCAAAAGAGTCTGAGGCTGTGCTGAGGAGTAGGTCTGCTTCAGCTATCGAGTAGCCACTCAAAGGGTGTGCGGCAGGCCACAATCTGAGCTACAGTGAGGTGTAAGTGCTAAGGTAGCTGTAGTTTCAGGACAGAGAGGTAAACACCGCCAAAGGCAATGGAAGAGAAGCAGCAGACAGGACACCCAAAGAAACGAAAGCCGTGTCCAGAAATGGGAGCACTTGTAAGTAGCCTCTGTCGTCAGCTTGCTTGACATAGGGAAGCTGGGAGGAAAAAGCTGTGGGAGCAGCAAGAAGGATCAGCAAAATGGATGCAGCAAGAGGAAGGAAATCGTGCCCCTGAGAACAGCAACAGCACGAACAATGGGTAAGAGAGGGATTCAACGTCTGGCAAACTTGAAAGGCGGTAATAAATGTTCTTTCTAGATGGGGCTGTGCACTGGTAGCTGCAGGCTACGGCAAGTCAGCAAACGTTCTAACAAAACAGAGCAACAGAAGCAGCTAAAAAGGAGGCAATAGCAAGCTGCATGGGCCATGGAGCAGTGGGTGCAGGCTTGGAGGAGGTCAGAGTTTGGAGGATGCCCTAGGAAGTCTGTCCGGCCACGTGCAGGCACAATGCCCGCTGTAGCTGCAGTGCCTCTAAAGCAGCTGTGGCCAGTGAAGCAGAGATTTAGTCTTAGAAACACTGCACTGTTCCTTGCTGTGTGTCCTACTAAGCCGTGCATGAAATCTTCTCCAAATCTGTACTCCAGGTTGAATTCGCTGCCGGTGGCCCCAGAGAGATTTAAGGCTCTTCTCCTGCCTCGAACTGCCTCAGCCCCAGGACAGGGCAGGTTTCTAGAAGAACCTCAGGTCCAAACCATACCAGAACCCCTGCTTTCCCAACTGAATTTGCTTTTGGGCTGCTGAGGATGAGCAAAGCTGTGCTGTAAGACATGCTGGAACGCCTGACGCGAAGCCCCTGTCTCCAATTCTTTCAAAACAAATAGCATGCAAAAAAGGAGCAGGTTTTAACCAGCCTTGGTTTGCAGCCAACATGGGCACATGGTTAGCTTTAGCAGGACTGGACAGCATATGGCACAGCGACCTGGCTTGTTGTGAATAATAGAGTATAATAAAACCTGTCAAACTGCTATTGGCAGCTAGGGTGAGGAAAAACTCTCTGTGCACAGACAGTTTGAGAAAACCTACTTATCACTGTCATGCAAAATATTTTCCAGCAGTAAATACACATTCGTAAAGTGCCTCTCGGTTTAGGGTGTTTTACCCTCAGGTCCTGAATTTCTACAGGAATCCCGCACTACAGTGGAGATGGCGAAGTGGTGAATGCTAACAGCTGGGAGGAACAAAAAACAGGTGCATGGGGAGGGGAAGGAGAAGGAAAAAGAGCCAAGAAGCAGCTCCAGAAGCAAGAACAGCAGGAGAGGCTAGAAGGGGTGCCAGGGAGAGTCCTGACCACCAGCAGGTGTGTGGGCTGAGGAGCACATGGAGGGGCTGCCTGGTGGCCAGAGTGGAATTGGGGACAATGGTGTGTCCTCAGCCAGGCACAGGGAGGAGGAGGCAGGGCGCTGTCGGAGGGGCTAGCGCTGGCTGGCTCTGAGGAGGTCTTGGTGGGTGATGGCGGGGCTGTATTTCGAGTGCTAAAGCTTGACGGCACAGAATCAACAGAGGAATTTCTTTTGTGACCCATCTACCCAGCCAGTGCTGGCAGGGAAATGAGGGCTAGGGGAAGCGGAGCTCTTTACCTATGAAAGTTCAGCCAGAGCCTGGTCTCCGTGACATCTCTGCAGAGCACATGGGGCCATGAGGTGGGCTGGCAAGTGCGACTCCGGGTGACGTGCAGGGGATTCCAAGTCCCGGTTCCACCCCCAGCCTGAGACGGCTGAACAGAGCTGTGCCAGAGCAACACAGGCCAGAATTAACCTTGAATTTTCATGTCTTGAGTCATGAGGCTGAGCTTTGATTTTAGGCAGCATCTCTGGTCAAAAGTGAGTACCACAAGGCTTAGAGGCAGCTCAGCCTGGGCTTGTTTGTGCCCCACAATGTCTTCTTCCTCCGGTCTTGGCTTTGGCTGGTTTCTGCAGTTGTCCTGCTCCCCGAGAGCATCACGGGGAAGCAGGAGCACTGCTTCGTCGTTACATCCTGCCGTTTCAAGCATTAGTCTTGTTTTGTTTGAAGAAAACAGTGAAAGTACCTCCCTTATAGCCTCAAATGCCTTAAAATATCGCTACCACTGCTTGGGGTTGCTGTTTTTGTGATGTCAATGGCCTGCCTTAGCTGTGCTAAATGCACTTACGTGGGAGCAATAGCAACAATCTGGAATTCAGAAAGTCTACAAACAGGCAGCCCCGTTTTAATTAGTTGAGTACAGAGACTAATTAATATGCAAATGAGGAGCTTACCAATATTAATCATCTGTTTTACTAGGCTGCTTTACTAAAGAGTTTCTAACGAATTTGCAGATGAAGTTTCCATGACATTCCTAGCTGAGAAATACTCTCCACTTAATATAAGGGAAAGAGGGAAAGGGAGAGTTAGGCTTTGTTTTTTTGGAAGGAAAACAGCAGTGACTAAAACTAATCTTGTCTCTGGCAAGTGTCTCAGAGGCTGACGGAGTTTCCAAACCCTAATTGAAGCATTTCAGCAAGCTAGACACCAGAAAGCACTTGGACCAGTAGCTGTGCGTGTGCGTCTGTGTGTGCATGTGTGCATAGGTGCTTGTGAAGCACATATTGGCTAAGAAATTGCACAATTGACTAAAAGCATAATTGACTCAAAAATAACTGTCTACCCTTGACATCTATCAATAGCTCTCAACACCGTGGAACATCAGCCTCAAGTCAAACAACACTGGGATGTGTCTTCTGTGTTTTTCCTAGCTCTATTCCTGCTACTAATGCCTTAAAACACGGTAACTGAAATCCTGCCCCTGAGCTACACCACTCTTTGCTAGGTTTACATTTTGCACTTCACTGAGCTCCTAGGTGAGTTTGGTGGAGCTTCTTGTCAAATTCACTCTCAGATTCTCATACATTACTTCAATGCAATTGCATATGGGTTCCCCTCACTGCCCCAGGGAGCGCAGAAATCAAATAAAGAATGTTTTCATTTCTAACAAATCCGCCAAAGCATTTCTGTACCTCCTGTTTTTCTTTTCATATCCCTTTACCCCCATGTTCCCTCTATTAAAAGGACAGCCTAAAGTCTTGACATGATGTGTCCCTTTAAATGACTGAAAAAGTGAGAATGAGATTTGCAAATCTCTTCCTGAGTCACAGGTGGGACCAAAAATCTGCCAGCAAGATACTTCAAAAAATTAAAGACAGCGTTAAAAATGAATCCGAAAACACTGGCCGTTCTTCATTGCCAGTGAATGGTGCTTGGCGGGTGGTTTGGATTAAAGAGGTTCCTGAGGTTGCAGAGCTGGAAAATGGAAATAGCTCAGCAGCACCTGCCATCACTCCTGAGATAGGCTTCTCCCTCCTGGCTGACCACGTGGAAGATACACATTTCATTTATTCAGAAACAAGACCTGGGCTGAGGCTGCCCTTGCTCTTCATTCACCTGCACTTAAGTCGCAGCCAGGGCGCGTTTGCTTCCTGAGCTGGGGATATTGAGATGAGGAGAACAGCTGAGCCCCGTCCTCACTCCCAGCACCCCCTGAAAAATCCTACTGCTGCTAACTGGTGACCAGTTTTGCTGTAGCTGTCTGTAACATGGAAAATTCCCTTGATTTTAGTTTTTGCATTTAGTGCAGGGGAATTGCTCGTTCTTCCTCCTAGCACTGTCTCTTTTCATCACTCCTTCCATGACGCATTTAGCTGTGCCAGCCTCAGGAACTCTTGGGGTGGTGCAGTAGTGCCAGGGGAGCACCAGGGACGGGGGTCCCGCCAAGGTGCTTGCAGGACCTTGTAGGGGCCAGGGCAGGGGCAAAGGAGAAAAAGCGAGCTCTGGGTGCATGTCTGAAAGATCCCAGTGTGCCTGGGAGTAAAGAAGCAAAGCAAAGGTGGGGAAGCGAGGACTGGGAAATGTCATGTTAGCGTGGGACAGTCTACAGGCTTTGAATCCACTTCGGGAATAGGGTTTAATGCCAACTGCCCTGCCGTTGTGAGTGCATGAGCTCTGATATTCCTCGTCATCTTAACAAACCCAAATCTGGCTTTCATGGGAAGAGCCGAGGTGTGGTCTCAAACCAAGGACGCTCTCCTGGCTGTTTAATCTCTTTCAGAGGGGCTGGGGTATTAGGTGGGTGCGTAATCTCTCCCTCCATACTCCATGCAGTACAAAAGGCTTTGCTTTCTTCTCTTTCTTCTTTCAATATATTTCCAGGTAAGGCTTCCCTTGTTTGCTCATGTCCCAGCATCACTTGGAGAAGACCCTCTTACTTATGGCAGGAGTGTGTTGGAGGGATTGTGACCCTCTCCCCTCTCAGCCTACCCTGTCCTACCGTACACAACCCCTTGGTCCATGCCTTCCCCACCCTCCTGTCACAGACCCCATCCTGGACCCCATTGCCACACTCCCACACACCACCCACATGTGTGAAGACCCGAACATCTTCCCTTCTGATTATTCTGGCACATCCCATCTCATCTCCCCGGGTGATGGTCCCTACCACTCCCTGTCTTCTGCCTGCAGAGCTAGAAACCCACCAAGTCCTGAGCCACAGCCTGGGGATGGAGCAAGCCAGGAGACAGGACACAGGCAACCTCCCCACGTCAGTTAAGGGTCCTCTTCTCCCTGAGGGATGCCTTCCCGCCACCTCTCAGCCTCGTCACCGAGGTGACAGAAATTTCTCCTTCTACGGAACTGCTGAATGGCTTGGGCTTGTCTTTCCCAGATCAATCCACCTTTGAGCGGTCATGAGGAACGGGCAGGTTGCAGTGCCCAGAATGAGCATTTTAGAAAGTTATGAGTGACTGAAAATTGGCGAATGGAACAAAAATGTTTAGGTGGCTTTAGCTGCAGTTGTTGCTAGCACGACACCCACATCAGCAGGCAGAAAGCAGATGAGCACAAGAGATGAGAAGGCGCAATAAATACAGCCAAGTAGTCTAATAAGCAAAGACCTGCCATTTTGCTGATACTGGCAAGTTGAAGTAGCCTCAAAATTCAGGGTGTGTGAAACAAGCTCTTTCTAAGCTTAAGACTAATAGCAATATTCCCATGGGGAATAAAAACCCCATTGATTGGAGAGATTTTTAACAGAGAAATGTTTTCTCTCAGTATTAGCAATGCAAATAACCACTCATTCTTGGAGTCTGGTAATGGAAGGATAAAATTGCATAGAAACCGACTGAGGAAAAACTAGAAAGCATGTCTTTTTTTCCTTTTGCCATGGAAAGGTAAGCAGGACTGAATGAGATTAAAAATATCAGGCAGGATGTTTCAGGCTATTTTATACAGGAAATTTTCACTGTGTCACACGCCAAACTTCTGGGGTCATTCCGGGTTTGTTGTGGGGCTTTTTTAGGGAAAATTTACTATTTTTAATATGACCTCATAATTTTCACCACGTCAAAATTTCCAGGGGGAGATGAGGAATGATCATCATGTTCTTTGAAGGAAGAACAGGGATAGGAGGAAAGACAGAAAGAAAAGAGCAAGTTTGGATAAGCAGAAGCAGTAAAGTGTCTCATCTCTGACACAGAATCCAAGAAAAAATACTGTTGAAATGGTCTTTCCAACCCCCGGTGTCATGTCTCTGTATAATTCCTTCAAAATAGTACAAACCCAGTGATTATTAATATATTTTGAGTTGTTTATGTGAATCTTGAGGGGGAAAGGAAGCTTCTGCCATTTTAATTCCTTTGTTAATGTCTTTATGAATGCAATTAGCACTTCATTCACGCTTCTTTGTTTCTGGATCCCATTACGGTATGGCTTATGCCAACTTCTCTCTCCCAGGAGAGGTGAGGCATCACGCAGCACTCCACTCAGCTGTGTGGCTCAGCACTGACAAACTCAATTTGCTGGAGGAGAGCAGGAGATGACACCGTGCAGTCGCTGTTGCTGTGATGTGGACAAATGGCCTCTTTCCTTCCAAACAAGACATCAGTTATGCTGGGGAAACGTGTCTGTACATAGGTAAGTGAAAGAAAAACAAGGCTGATTTACCTGACAACAAAGTAACCTACCGCAGCTGGTCTTAAAACTGAAATATCTAATTATTCAGTCCCTTTTTTACTGTTGTACATCACCTGCTTACAGGGTACCCATTCAGTTGCTTTTCATTTCTAAACATGAAGATAATGTCATCCCTCTTATAACCCCATCAGTCTCTACAGTCCTAAACCAGGGGTGGATGTGGCCCCTCGATGTTTCTCCTCTCTGCTCCAAATGGCATTAACATGAGCTGAACGCCACAAGCTCCAGCTCCTGAGGCCACAGAGCTGGAAGCCAGACCTTTACGTTACCAGGGGCTTGGGCTCACTGGGGTCTGATCCTGACCTCGCGATCCATCGGTGTGAGTTAGGAGGAAGCCCAGTGAGACGAGTGGGCTTGCAGTGGTAGTAAAACTGAAGTCAGAAGGAGCTCAAGCCCATCAGCCCATGAGGGCGCCTTTTCAGCACTATGTGGACTTTTACAGATGTGGGGATGTAAGCATCGAGTGCTTGAGCTCTGCAGCACCCATGGGCAGTGAGGAGCTTAGGTGTTTCTGAATATCCCGCCAGGTACTAATTGACACTGAAATACTATTGGAAATCTGGTTCTGAACCCCTCCAAAGCCAGGAGCCAGAGAGCACCCCTGATTCAGGAGTGTGCTAACTGCACACAGCCAGGAAAATCCAGAGAGATTTGAGCCTGCTGGAGTCCAGCAATGCTCCCAGCTGCAGGGAGACAAATTTTTTGCTGCCGCAGTCAGGGCAGAGGATGGAGGTGGATGCAGTGTACCCACAGGACTGATGCTTTAAAATCCCTACAAAAATTCCACAAAAGGTGAAGAGTTCCCTCCCCAGACAGCGGGATGAAGGCAATGAAGCCGTAAGACGTTCCTCCTGCCAAAACCTTCTGGGGGGGGTTACTGGAGGAAGCTGGTTTACAGTGTTGCAGACCCTTTCTCCTTTTTATGCCAGTCCTTCCCCAGTGCATCCTGGCACACAAAGCACATCAGCAGACACCGAAGTCCAGACACTCCCTGTGGGCTCCAGATCCCCTCTTGCACTGCCTTCTCATCCCTAAGGAACCCACTGCCAGGTAAAAGAGATCGTTGTTTCCATCACAAAACAGAAGGGAGGGAAAAACTGTGGGCTAAAAGCCCAAGGAAAAGAGACAGGAATTCTTTATCGCTTATTAAATGTGCAATTCAAAACCTGGTGAATAGGGAGATGAAAAGCTCCTGCTGAGAAATGGAGAGAGAAATTGCATTTTGGCCTCGGGGAAACCTGTGCCTATAATATTAAAGATGTGCAAATAAATAAATAAAGGCAATAGCTAGATTTACATGTCTAATATCCTCGCACACCGTGATCAATGTCGATATTTTACTTTTTTATGAGGTTCTCCAAAAATCTATGGCCCTTTCCTTTATTAATTGTAGATCCTCATTGCAAAGGTCTTTCGCATGTCTCCAGCAACTAGGTCTTAGCTGTCAACTCCATTAAATTCTATTATAATATGGCATGATTGAATGCTCCAGTGGGATTGGCCAGCCAGTGTGTATTAATATATTATGGAGCACGCAGAGGCAGGCACCAGCACCTTGCTGCATTCACAAAGATGCTGTTGTGTTTACAGGGTTTTTTTTTTCCACTTTCTGTGCGCACGTCTGCTGTTTCAGTGGAAACCGGCTTTCCCGTAAATTACCCCTTGCAAAAAGAACAATGTAAACTGCGAGGGAGCTTTCCCTAGGACAGGAGGCCAGCGGTCTTCCCTCAAGTGAACAGATTCTCATTCTCTGCCCGGGATGTATTTGTACGACTTTAATTAGTTTGTGTTTGTACAGTATGAAAATCTAGGAGACCCATGGTATTTAACATTAGGGAATATTGAAGAGCAGAGGATTTCCCACCCTGATGGTTAGAAACAGCGATGTTATGCTGCTGGGAGGGAGCAGAATTAGAATTCTAATAAACGGGTTCACAGATTTTTTATTTTTTTTTTAAATAGGATACACGGAGACATCACCCCTGGCCACCTACGAATGAGGAAATATTTCTAATCAAAACAGTTTTTACTGCAGCAGAGGGAGGTTGTGTGATGTATTTTTCAAAGACTGGGGAGGGGACTTCTGTGGCACAAACACCACGTCCTTCCACACCAAAAGCTGTGCTTGCTGTCCCTGTGGGAGGAAGAAGTACCTGACATGGCTACAAAGCCCGTCTTCACAATCCCTTGCTTCTCTCAGAGCCTAAGCAGCCAGCTAGTGCAGAGCTCTGAGCTGCCGCGAGCTGAGAAATCCCTGGCAAGCCGCTCCCCTCTCCAAAGCTGAGGAGAGTCCCAAACACGCCACCGTGCCTCCTCCTGCCCCATCACATTTCCTGCTTCATCATCTCAGACCCAGCCTCACCCTTCTTTGCAGAGGGTGGAAGTGGCCAAATCCTTGCACCTCTCAGATATTTGCACCAATTCAGGCTGATGTTTTGCTCCAAGAGTCAGGCTGAGGCTCAGCTGCATGCATCTCTAGTGGTCATTTAAACCCCTGTAGCATACAAAGGAGTTTGGCAGATCATACACAGGCGTAGTAGAAGGCCTGTGCGTTTTTGGGGCAGTGCATATAGGGTGGGTAGGAAGTCACCCTGCAATGACACTGTTTAGATAATTTAACCCCACCCTCAGTGCATATTTGCAGCCTGAACTGAGCAACCCAACTTGGGCACCTTCTGCTTCTGCTAGGAAGGCAAAAAATCAAAGCAAGACCACAGGCTCCGACTGAAAATCAGTTTAGTTGAGAAGAGGGGAAAAGACACGTAAAGGTGTATCCAGTTCTCAAACCATGTGTAGCTCCGTGAGATCCCTACTCATACAGGGATGCCCTGATCCGATGCGTTTCACAGTTAGTAAGTCAGCACTTCCAGGTCTCTGGAGAGCTCTGCTGGGTCACCAGCCTCGCAGCCCAGTGCCTTGGTGCTATCACCTCCCTTTGCCTGTGTTTACACTTGACATTTCCAAAGCCCCGTGTACTACCACGAGCACGAACGTGGCCAGGGCAGCAGCAGCCACAGCACTACAATGGACGAGCTTTGAGGAGTATTAACGCCATGGCTGCAGCAAGAAGATGGAAGATGTAACCTGATTGCCTTTTGGGGGCCACGCTGAGGTCAAACCAAAGGCTGATTCGTGTCTGCCCAGCCAGGGTGCGGCTGGCAGGGAACCAGGCAGGGCTCTGTGTACCTGGGTGGTGCACTGTAGGCAAACCTTGTGAAATTCGTGGATTGCTGGGGGAGGGGGGGGAGGCTGCCACAGTGGTATTGCCTGAAATGCAGCTTCGTCCTCCTTCTCCTCCTCCCTCGATTCACGCAGGGTCATATTCTGCACGGCGTGGTTTCAGTTCCCGTGCTCCTGACACACTAATTGCCTTGGTCGGAGATGTTCCCTTGCTCAACTCAATCTGCTTTTAAAGATGAAAAACTCACCTAATTCCGTAATTCATCCTTAGCATCACACTCCACTTGCTTCCGAGCAGGAATCAGAGACAGATTGATTGATCTGTTACAACGAGGGCTAAAGACGGTCTAGTATTAGGGGCTGAGGCCAGGGAGAAAAAGATGCTGCTCATACTAATAGATTGCAATTCTTTTCCCGGAGGATATCATTGCCTTTAGACAATTCAAGAGACTAACCATCCAATTTAGAAGAATAAAAATAATCATTATGGCCACAACAGTGACCAGAGGGGGGGAAGAAAAATAAAAAATCAAACCTTTCTGAGAAGCAAAAGGGGAAAGGGGATCTCCTCCTGCTTTCCCAACGATGTGCTTCACCTTTGTGCCTGCGCTGCACAGAAAGCCAATCTGCTTTGTTCCTCCTGGAGCCAAGTCAAGGGGCAACAGTGTAAAACAGAAGCAGGAGCTACGTTTTCCTAGGTCTGAGGAAGATGTAAATGTGTAAAACGTGATGGAAGACGTTGGATTTTTTTTTCTTCCCCTTTTTTTATTTCTCTCAGGAATGGTCTGACAGCCCCAGGCTGGAGTATGTGTCTCTCCCAACTACTCTGTCACCCCGGTAACCATGGAGACCATGACGATCGATTAGATGCCATCTGATCTCAACCTCATAAAAAAAACCCCACGTGCACCCGCACGCGCGCATACGCGCACGCACTCACTGAAAAAAAAAACAAAAAACCAGGCAGCAGATGGCAACCAGGCCACTAGACCTGTCTCCAGAGAGAGCGAGCTGGGGAGAGGGACTGAGAGACGCAGGCGGAGGGAGATCATGAGGGAAAGGGGAAAAAAAGACAAAGAAAAGGTGGGGAGGGGGGGAGACAAAGAAGCAAAGACATCGGAGAGAGAACAGAAAAAGGAGAGCTGGGAGCGGGTCCGCAGCTGGTGTGATTTCTGCGGTACTTGGTTGGGTGGAGGAGCAATCATTTCCGCTGCCTGCAAGTCCATCTTGCTTTGAGGGTGGAGAGTGAGGCTGAGATAGATTGAGGAAGAGGAGAAAAGTATAAAAATACCAGGTCAAATCCAAGGGAAAGCCTGTGGAAGTGCAGTAAATGCGCTTTTGCCCACTGCTGCCTCTGGAACAACTAACCCCCCTGCAACTGGTCGGGCCAAACAAGGTCTCTCTAATGCTGTGAGAAGGGGTCCAGATGGAGATCGGTTCTCCCCACCCTGCTGAGACCAGAGCGGGTATAATCTGAGAGCTCCTGCGCTAGCTCCGTGCCACCAAGAGGACGGCTGCTACGCTTGGTCACCCACCCCACTTGGGATCTGCACACTGAGGGATGGAGCCAGAGGAGCCACCTCACCTGCACCTCACCTCTGAGGACCCATGGTTTGTCTGGCCAGACACACTTTCACTAGCCCGGAGGTGACTGGCAGGGGTAAAACTGCTTGAAATCCTTCACAGCAGGAACTCCTATGTCTGTACAACACCTACAACACCTGGGTCCCTCCACCTGCTGGAGGCTCTTGTGAATTGCCAAATAACCAAATAAATCATAAAGGGATCTTGGAATGGTGGGACAAGTGATTGGACTGAGATCCCAACAGCTCTGGGAAAAAAAATAGGGCTTTGACTATCACTCTGTGGGGAGATACCAATGAGGCAGGTTGGAGCCTCTTTGAAGTCTCACAGCAAGGGTTCTGGGGTTTATTTTTCTGCTGCTGTTAGCTGGAGAAGTGGTGGAAATGATTTTTTAATATGAACTGATTTGAAAATGAGTAGGCCAAGAGCGGAGAAGCAAGGGTGCAAGGAGCAGATGCTTAGCTGAGGAGAAGGTCAGACTGTGTATATGACTGCATGGGCCTCTTCTGGAAGCCAGGGCTGGGACTTGTGTGATCAGTGCTGAGTGTCTCCATCTGTGGTCATCAGTCTGGGCTCCCTTTAATGGGGAGAAACAGGTCCTTCTGGTGGGTACTTCACCTTACCCTACCACAAATGTCTAAAATAGTCTAGATCAGTCACACCTTCATAATGTCTCCTTTTCTCCAGTAAGTGTAAAAGGAGCCAGGAGGAACTGCCTGAGATGAAGTGGTAACATAAGAAGTTAACTAACTGAGACAAATCCTACTCTAGGTGTGTCAGTGGCACCAGGAGTCCTGCTAAATAACTCATCTTTCTCATTACCGTTATCCTTTCACAGGCACATATGCAATTACACCTCAGCAGACAGGAGCTGGTCTCCACAGGGCTACCTTCCCAGGATGCCATCAAGAATGGTGGGCACCGTGTGGATGATACCTTCACCGTGAGGACATTGCCAGGTGAGGAAAATTGTTCGTGTTCAAAACATATTGACTCGGGTGAGTTTGAAAATTGCTTTCAGGAACAGTGGACACTTTGAAAATTCATTAACTGATATAATCTATTCACTAAAATTAACAATATCTAGTTTAAACAGGGAAATGAGGATCATACATTCCTGAACACAGTACCTGTCTGGTGTTGGGGTAGGGGTGAGGGGGCAGGGGGCCGGTGATTATCTGAAGTGGGGCTTCTTTGAGACTAGCTCTCAAGAAGGTACTAACTTGCCTCTGCTTTAAGGAGTAGATGAAGAGGACCAGATCTGTATTCATGCTCCATAGAGATTAGGCGTATGCGTGTTTTCCCTTTCCTAGGGTTTCCTGAAATGTTCAAAACAGGATGCTACCTACACTGATATCTAAGGTTGCTTCTTAGATTGACCCTTACCCTAGTTTGACCCTTACCCTAGTTAACAGAGCTATCCAAACTTGAGTGAAGAACACTAACCATGAACATTAGTGAATTCAGAGAATAGTTCTGCAGATCCCCAGGCCGGCCTACAGCCTAAATCCATATTTTCAGAATTGTCAATTTTCCTAATGTCTTCTCTGAATCACTTCTATTAAAAGAAAGCTTCATTTTCCTATGCTCAAATAAGCACAGAAGGAAAAAACACCAGAAAACCAAGAAGAGGTTGGTGGTGGTGAACTGCACCCCTGAAAGCATTTTTTCCTAGATATGTTCAAGGAAGTTGAAGACACAAAGTCATCTTCTATTCTCAGCTATCCCTCTGAAAAGTCACATGGAATATTTCTGCAGCCAAAAATTTGCTCTTGATTTGCAACAAAGAAACTGAAAAGGTAGCATAGCAAGTCATCTCACAGCAGTCTGATCAAGTCTAATGTAATCCACCTGACCACACTGGTTATTCCACTCAACCTTAGTCCTTCCTCAGCAAAGCGTCCTGCACGTCTCTGAGTGTAAGCCAGTGACACTGGATTAGTGTTGCTAACCTAGGGATGAAATTGTTTTAAGGCTAAGAGTCTAGCTATCACATGTGTGATTCTTGAAATGAGTGGGAAATGGATCAGGCATCCAGAAAGAGCTGAGTTCCAGGACCATTAGGGCAGTGTCATATCTAAAGACCAGTACTGTTTCAGATAAAATTTGTTTTATTAAGTTGATTACTAGATTAAAAGCAGTAAGAGCCAAGGAATGTTCTATGACCTGCATTACACAGGACAAAAAAAAACCCAAAACATCAGTATCCCAGTCCACTTCTCAGCCTAGGGGTAAAATTCTGCTCCCTTGGAATCAGGGCAAGTCATTCTGTGGTTCAGATGTTCCTCTCTGGATTTTCCTAGCAGATGGGTTATTGGGAAATAAGGGATATGGGCCAAGTTATCCAGAAATGTGTGGCACTGACCGAACCTGTTTTGAGACACTTGCCTTCCCGTTCTCTTGCAGAAGGAAGAGGTTGATTAGTGTTTGGTGTTTAAGCAACTTCAGTACTCATGACCAGCACCAATGACTATTTTCCTGGGATGACAGACCCAAAGTCTCCCAAATAATTTCTGGCTTCACAGAGAGATGACAGAATTGATGGTTCTTGTTCTCGTAAGTGTCCACTAGGGGCTCGTACAGAACTTCCCTGCTCTCCACAGCCTTTCTCAGGTTGTACCAATTGATGGAGCCTAACAGAGGGACCACGGCTTTACCAATATTGGTCACACAGTGAGAGATGCTTTGGGGCACCTCATCAGCAGCAAGGGTGGATGTATGCCCTAGTGAGAAGGATATTTTTTTTAAGTCAGTGTCAAGCTGGGTAAAGGTTGGTAGAGTGAAAGCATGTTCAAGCATTTGCTACTTACTAATGCATCTATCTCCCAGCAGAACTGAGTATTCATTATCCTCAAGGATGGAGGGCAACATTATTGCTGCAGTCTTTTATCACCAGACTACCATGTTGAGAGGTGGCAGCATGTGATATGGTATTTTTAGGCAAATGATTCTAAATCTCACCTGATTAGTAAACAAATACAAATACAGGCTGAATCCCACCTCAGAGATACTGCAAGAGAAACAGGAACTGGACAACGGGTTGAATTTGGTCTGTTGAGTTGATGGGGTTTTGCTTGACAAGCAACCTGTGTTTCTTTCTCCTGCCTGCCAAAAGATGACTGAGACACCCGGTTTGGAACAAATCACCAGTTTGCTACCCAGGGAATTTTCTGAAATGCGCAATAATGGAAATCAATATCCCATAATGATGTAACACAGGAGTAGAATAAAACTGGCATGATTGGTGTCTGTGACACATTCTGAGTGGTTGATTTCTCTGTTTTGGCTTAATTGCTGTGGGTTACATGACAAAATCCTTAGAAACAGAGCTCAGAACAGTTTGATTTCAGTGACCAAACAAATATGTCCTCAATCTTCAGAGCTCCTGGACATCCATAAGCCCTCTAACCTTAGCTGCTGTGGAAAATAAATTATGTTTTTCTTTAGGTGGTAGATGTGAGAGTTGAATTTTATTCACTCTGATATAAGAATATAAGCCACGGTGCTTGCATAGGTAATTAACAGTGCTTGTGGGGATTCCTTCTGAAATGACACCCATGATGGACCCACATCAAACAGCTCACTGTTCTTGCTCTTTAGATCGTAGTTCTTTTCCCACTGGTTGAACTGGGAGAGGTGGCAGATTTCTCTCACAAGAAAGTACTTCAGCCTGTTTTCACTGTCCTCTTTCCAAGAGCCCTGCCAGCCAGTCTGTGAGCCATAAGGCTTCAGCAATAATGTGGAATATAACCTCCACTTTTTTTTCTCTTGTTCAGTTTTCATCCAAATTCAATATTTTCCCATTGTGCTGCCTCCTCATCCTGCATCTCATTTTCCACCTGCTCACAGCGCAGCTATCCCAAAAGACTGTGACCATTCCAGCCTCCTCCATGCCAAAACCCGCTCCTCCTTCAGATAATTCCTCTGAGCTTTTCCAAGTCTTCTTTAACCAACAAGGCAAGAAAAATATTCTTGCTTCAATGTCAGGCTCTCAAACTCAAAGTCATCAGCTCACAAAGCAGGACTAGGACAGATTCAATTCAAAGATCTCCAAAACAGCCTTTTTGCCTAGTGAACTCATTGTAAATACCTGATTTCCACAGACACAAGAACAAACTACATGGGAGAAACTGAAGAGCAACAACAATAACCCCAGATTGGGGCAAGAAGGTTTTATTTTGAGGAAAGAATATGTGTGGGAGGAGTACCTAGCTTAGCTAGGCAGTGACCAAGGGAGAGAACAGCCTGCAATTATTCACAAGTACAAGGAAAGTATTACAGAATCACAGAATCACAGAATAGTAGGGGTTGGAAGGGACCTCTGTGGGTCATCTAGTCCAACCCCCCTGCCGAAGCAGGGTCACCTACAGTAGGCTGCACA
>Ga0065711_1003742_pt1 | contig 27085 bp, 20 predicted proteins | sample Hoacrofraction12_FD_59098 | JGI IMG/M metagenome (GOLD analysis project Ga0065711, IMG submission 59098) | Hoatzin crop microbial communities from Cojedes, Venezuela - Epithelial fraction 12 v2 (version 2) | ecosystem: Host-associated > Birds > Digestive system > Esophagus > Crop | place... | reverse complement strand
GCGCCTTCCCCCCGCGGGGCCAGCTGCGGGAGGCCGTGCGGGGAGCCGGGGCCCGCTGTCCGCCGCCGGGCCTGGGGCCTGGGGGAGGCGGTAGCGGCTGCGTTTACCGGTAACGGCTGCGTCTGGCCCTTGCTCCCTGCAGGTCACCTCTGGCTGTTCCGGGACGCGGGGACCAACGACGGCCTCCTCGTCAACCGGCAGGAGCTGTTCGTCGCGGCGCCCGAGGTCGACAAGGCGGACATCACGCTGCCGGGTGAGCGGGACGGGGCCGGGCCCGACGGGGCGTGCGCTCGGTCTGCTGGGGTTTCGGCCTAAGGGCCGGTGAGAAGGCGAGCGCTTGGCTAACGAGGTCTGCCTCGGAAGCCCGGAGAGGCGGCGAGGGTGTCTGGGTAGAGCTGCGTCGGCGCGCCGTGCCCGTCAGAGCTGGTGACGGAGCTCTCATTTGAGGGATGTCTCTGATGGGCTCCATCGGGCGCCTCGCAACGACGAGTTCTGTCCCTCTTTTTGTGGCGAGTCTGGCGTGCTGTGAGCAACGCTGCGACGCGTGACCTGTATTCACGTACTCGGGGAAGTGCTGTCTGTGTTGGAGGCAGCAGCTAACGAGAGCTCCTGTGACGAGGCCGTGTGTGTGTGTGTTTGTTTTTAACCGCAGTGTTCACCCTGAAGGAGAGGTGTCTCCAGGTGGTTCGCAGTCTGGTCAAGCCGACGGACTACAGGAAGCTGGACATCGTTCAGTCGTTGTATGAAGAGCTGGAAGACCATCCTGATATTCGGAAGGACCTTCAGCGGCTTTCTCTGGAGAGAAGTGAAACGTTGAGCAACGGAATTCTGGAATAACATCATTACTCCCTCCGGACTTTTTAAATAGCAAACCACTGAGTTTCAGCAGCGATAGTCAGTGCGAAATATGCCCGGAACTAACATCTGTGGCTTAAGTTCCGAAACATAAACTCGGTTAAATCGTAGAAGACTTGCTGTGACGGTGAGTCAGGTCCAGACGACTGACCAGCACGTCGAAGCACGCCAGGTTCCCGATGGTTCGGTTCCGTTCTCCGTTACGCGTATTGCACACTGACGACTCGAGAGGCCTTGTGCGGGTGAGGCTCAGAGGAGGCTGATTTGGACTGTCTCAGGACACTGCACAGGGACATAGATCAGGTCGCCTGTGTGGAGAATGTGCATACAGATCAGCGTGCTTTGTGTTGGAAAGTAAATTACACCCAGGATTCATTTAATCCAGGCTCTAATAAGTGGCAGGCCAACACCAGTTTTGCTTTAATAATTTGTTCTTGATGGAATTTCACTCTCTTGCACTCGGTCTAGCTCTGCCTGTGAATCACAAAGCGTGGGGGGTGTTTGTGTATGCCAGGGTTTCCACCACCACCTGCTGAGGACCTGACCCGAAACGTTATGTTGGTGGAAAGATGACGTGTGTAAATGTCTGGGGTTTTCTCTGCCGCTTACCTTTGCATTTATAAACCCGTGTTGTATCCGCTCTGAGGCTGACACAGTTTTACACAGATCACACCTTGAATGCCTTATTTGTCCTTCACAATGGGATTCTTGTCTCGCTGATCTCGAGGTGGTCCCACCTAGTCAGCCATATAGACTGGATCCTAGTTTTGGGACACTTTTCTCGTGGCGCAGCTGCTTCCCCAGCTTCCTGCACAGGTTCATTGGGTAGCGTCCGTAGAGGGTAGATGCTCCAGGTCCTGCCTTTTCCCATCGCAATGCAGTAGTCCAGGCTGTGGGAGGCCTCTTAGGCGGGCCCGGGGCACTCGAGCTGCTCGTGTCTCCTAAGGGACAGGCAGCAGACTGTATCAGCTGGCACAGGCCCATTGCTGGATCCCGCTCGCAGCCAGATCCAGGCTTTATCACAGGCTAGATAAGCAGAGAAAACATTTCTTTGCCTACATTCCGTTGCCCCCGTACCTCAGCTAGAGTGCGTACTTGTGTGGATGTGCACGCGTGGTTGAAAGCAGCATTGCTTTCAGCAGATGGGTGAATTGTCCCCCCAGTAACAGATGTAGTGCTGTCCAGTGTGAGCAGCAGGTTGATGGGAGAGTGTAGCAGGCTATTTCTGTGTCATACGTTTCTTTCCAGTTATACATTCTAAGAAACACAGCTGTGAATCTGAGAATATCAACGTATTTTGTAAGTATGAAATGTGCCCCCTTTTTGTAGACTTATTTTTCTTACATATTTGAAGTGTATGAATTGATCTTTTCCATAAAACTGTAAATCCACGCTAACTTTTTTACTTTATTCTGTCAAATAACTTCACAGTGCTTGTGACCATATGCTTGCATTCCTGCAGTACTGCTGGGAGTCGTGCTAGTTGTAACAGCTGCTTTCGGAGTGGGTTTCCAAACTGTTCCAGCCCCCTGTCGCTGCCGGACTGCGTTGTGGCTAGCACTGAGCTGTCACCGCAGCTTCAGGCACTGCCTGTGCCTGAACCTAGCTCTGTTACTGTTTCGGCTTTTACCACCGTTTGCAGATCTCTTTCAAAGAAGAGTGAGGCTGTGCAGACATGAGTAGGTCATCCAGCTCCTAGGGAGTCCTTGGGTCTGAAGGTGCCGCGCTGTGCGCCTGGAGCGGGGTCCTGCAGGCACCCGAGAGGAGCTTCTCTCTGATGTCCCCGCGATGCTGCGCATTACGACTGACGGGGCAGTGCTGCCAGCCAGCTGCAGAAAACTGCCCTGCTGGACTCTGCAGTTTTAATGTGGTAGGTATGAGGTCTTAGGTTGAACAGATCTGTACAGATCACAGACATTCTGTATATTTCTGGTTTACGTGGGGTCTGTGATCTCTTGTGTTGCTTATTAGAATAATTTAAATTTATTCCATTAGTCTGACTTCCTCAGTATACAGCCAGTTGGTGATAGTTTCCTAATACAATGTGTGTCATTGCTAATGGATCAGATTCCTTGGATTCCTGCACGGTAGAGGACAGAAAAAGCACACTTACATACGTGTGACTTGCCAGAAACTGAGAACTACCTCATGATCTCATTGCTCATAGGAGTATCCTGTCTTAATGCTTAACTTTTAGGTACATCTACTGAATTCCAAGGCAACTTAAATCCTTAGCTAAAGAGCAGCTCCTGACAGGCAACAGTTAGTTATGGATGCTTGGTGTTCATTTGCTGTGGTTCAGCCCATTTTCTAAGGGGCATTTTCTGTCCACTCTTTTGACGATTGACCTGAGGATGGTTTGTTGCCGTGTAGAAAGGAACCAAAGGTCCGTCAGCCCCTGGACAGCCTGACTGATGAGGGTACGCCCAAAGCAGGCAGTGTTGGAGTGTTCCTCCATGACTGTTCAATTTAAATTGCATAAAAATGCAGAAACAATTGTCAGGGTAGAGACCATCCTTCAACTCTGTGCTGTCATCTGCAGTCATATATCTGCACAGTCTCTACCACCTTTCCCTCAGCAAGCTGTGTTTTAAAAGTGAAATTTACTTAGTTCTTTGGAAGAGTGTGTGCACTTACCCACAGAATCCCTAGTAGAAGGTGGCACTTCCCTGAATCCTTGAGGTATGTGAGTCCTGGCACAGGAATTTTACAAACCCTGCTTCAGTTCTTCAGCATTTCATTTAAGCACAGATGCTGTCCTTGCACAGCAGGCCAGCTGCTCTCCATCCCCTCCTGAGGTGGCAAGTGCCTCATTCACAGAGCAGAGGCCAGACCGGGACTTTTGGATTCCACACCAGGCAGATGTCTCTAAGTCAGGTACAGCAGCATCTGATTTTTAGCACCACAGTACGTTATTTAGATCTAGCTCCACAATCTTACACGATCATTTCATTCTGCCCACACTAGCTGACTGTTCGCACTTTGCACAGCTACGAAGAGTAGGAAGTACTTTGTTTTTAAAATAATGATTGCCTCTTGCTTAATGTATAGCAAGAGGCAATCCACACTTGAAATTTTATACTTTCCCTAGACAAGATAAGGAAATTCTACTTCGTTTTGCATGTGAAACTGAGTTTTCCAGAGTTATACAAGAGGTCTGGGAGAGGAAGGGACTGAACATGAATAGAAAGTCTGAAGTAAACCCTGTTCATGCAGCTGCCTCCCCTGTTCCTCCCACAGCTGTTTTCTTGCAATGTAGATACATTTTCTTGTGATACGAATTCTGTAATTAGCTACTTTAGCCCTCGCATACCATCTGTTGATTTTCCTGTTGACAAATCATGAAATACCTTTTTGTTTCCCATATATCGGGTTTAAAAACTTGGCAACTTCCTCTGCAAGATGAGAAGCACTTAAAAACATGGTTCACAAATAGCTGATAAGGTTTTGTTTTTACAGACCACTGAGTCACACCTGATGTTTGATCCTCTTGCCACAGTCTGACAGTTACCGGTCTTGCTGGTTCTGTTCTGTCTTTTTAACCAACACAGCAGTGATCGGGAGCATGCTAATTAACACCTTCATTTAGCTGGGCTAGTCATGAGAATCAAGTTATCAAATGCTCACAAGAGCCCACCATGGACCAGTTCAGTAACATCATTCCAGCCATGTATCTTTTTTTTTCACTTAGAGGCATTCTAGCATAAAACCATTTTGATTACATATTGTTTGTCATTGGAATGCAATAACTCATAATATTTCTTTTATCATTTGGTTTTCCTTCTTCAGTCAAACCCGTAGCTTGAGTATTTATTGAAAGTGCAAGGCACTGACAGATGTAAGGAGGTAACTGACATAAAAGCCTGTTCCCTTAGAACTGTTAAAGCAGGTACATAAATGCTATACTAGGAATTTTTGGTCATTAAAAAACTCCTATTGACAAAAATAAGTTTAAAAAACCCGAACAATAAAACCAGATGTTACAGATAGGTAAAATTTTAGAGAAATGCTCAACATCTGCAAGAACGTATATTCTTCTGTTCTGGAGTGCTCCTTTAGGTCAGAATGAAAAAAGACCAGAGAAAACCCCAGCTGGCTCCAAGACACGAACATTGGAAAATGGAGCCTCCTACTAGTTACTCAGCTAGATTAGTAATGAGCGAAAGTTGTCATTTACCTGTGACAGCGGCATTAAAAATTTGGGTCATTTTCCATCGGAGTCATAGCGCTGCCTCATTCGACAGCCCCCGGAGAAGCAGTCAGTTGGGCCAGAGAGGTCAGGGCCAGAACTGAAAGTTCCTGCTCCAGACAGCTGTGGGGTGCGGTGCAGTGGGAAGGCGCTGCTGCTGCTGCAGGAAGTGGCCGGCCACAGCTGAAGGTGAAAAACGCCAGAGAAACGACCAATTAGTCTGACATTGACTTAGTGCCCGGGGGCTGGAGGAGAGCATGCAGCCAGCCAGAGTCCTGCCTAATACCTCACTATTTGAACATGAAGGCTAAACAACAGGAACGTACAGGCTCATCCTAGTCTCCACTGGAAAAACTAAATTTCACTTCCCTTGTAAAACCTTTTATTAGAGATGCTTAGTGTGAAACTGAAGACACAGGCACAGTTAGATGCATTCTTTCCCCTTGCTTTCCCATGAGGCAAACAGTCCAGAACATTTCACAGCTTTTTTTCCAGTACCCAAGAGAAAGAAGTGTCCTTTCTTCCTGCTTTTATCCAATTCTTTGCCACACAAATTTCAGTCTCACCTTACATGACTTTCAGAGATGCTCTGATCATCGTCCCGTGACAGAATTTAGGTATGTGTCAGAGGGATAGTAAGCACGGAAAAGCAAGGGAAACTCCCATAAATTTAACTATTATTGTTGAACTAGTACCACTGCTAAAACAGCTAGGTCCCAAGGCAACCTTTCAATTGTGATATTTTAAATAATTATACACTGTGGATATTTTTGTTCAGGTTTTTTTGTCTTTTGACCTTGTAGCTACATTAATGCCATATTTTTCAGCTTTTCCTTCCCACAATGGGGGTAAGAAGTTCATTGTTACTTTAATGGTATTTGAAAGGTTAGTGATTTCTGAGGCAAGAAGTATAGAAAACTGTCAAAGTTTGAAAGTTTGATGCTGAAAACAAGAGTTAGCTGTATTGTAAAATATATGCAGATTATAAAGAAACAGTAAATTAAAGCTCTCAAAACTTACAGTACTGCTTGCAATTAACACAAAGGACCTAGGGCTAAATGTGAACAGACAGAGGAATGGGTAACAATTACGTATTTCAGGCTGTCCCATGGTGGCAGAGGCACAGCTGTAAGGCTCTCCAAGTAGATCATTCTGCCAGAAGTATTTGTAGCCTGTACACTGGCAAATCAATTCATTATAAAGCTTTATCAAAAGCAGGTTAAACACACAAAAAAGGGAAAAACTAAAAATTCAGAAAAATTGTTGACTTTTAGAACATATTTTAAAGCTAATCCTTGACTAGCAAGACCTGGGCATGTGACCACTTTTGATGTTTTTTACTTCTCACTACCTGCATCTGCTACTGTACTTTTATAATATTATAAGGAGTGAAACCCTGGCACCAGTCAGACTGGCGGCAGGATCCCTGCTCAGTAGTAGCTGGCGGTGCCCTTACTGCCCTCTCTGTTGGTACGCGTCTGTCTCTCAGATCTTGTGAGATCTTTGAAACCTTCTTGATCCCCAGTTGTACAGCACGCAGTGCGGTGGGGAGCGTGGTTTGTGTCGCTCTTGGGGGGTCTACGTTTCCAAACACACATCTATACCCACACGGGTCAGCAGAGCAGCAGCTGGCTGCCCCGGAGACGTGGCCCACGCCTGGGCTGAGGCGGCGAGCGGCCTGCGCCCATCTGCCTTGCGCCCGAGCCTGTCGGCAGCACCAGCTGCGCGCAGCAGCCAGGAAAGCGCCTTTCACCTCCGTCACGTGAAACTCATAATTGGGCAACCAGGCTGGAGCAACAGGCACTCGTGGAAAGGAAAATCTGATTTGCCTGTGGGGCCCGGGCCTGACGTCAGCCGGAGCAGGAAGCAGCGGCGTGTGGTCTGAGCCTGCCAAGAAACGCTGGCCTGCGTCGCTCGGCTCCTGTCCCAGCAGAGCGCAGGTCCAGGCGGGGTGGGGACAGCCTGGCAAGGCCAGCCCCTCTGAGAAGAGGAAGCTTTTGGAGAAAATCAGCCCTTCGCAGCACGCAGAGGAGGCAGAGGCTGGTCAGCGTCGCTGCCTGTCGCCGTAACGCTGCCGAGGCGTGCGCCATGCGCAGCGGCTGCTGATGGCCGCAGCAGGGACGAAGGGCTCTCCGGAGAGGCACCGCGACGCCATGGCCCTGCCGCCGCCCCTGGCCCGGAAAGGGGGCTCCCCCCCGGCGCTCTACCTTCACAGCATGCCTGCCTGGGTGCTGGAGGATTTCTGCCGGAAGATGGACTGCCTGAGTGACTCCGACTGGATGCGGTTCGGTGAGGGGCGGCGGGCAGGTGGCTGCCGGCGGGCTGGCGATGGGGGCAGGCGGGGCAGCAGCGCTGGGGACGGGCGCTGGAAGGCTGCGAGGGTCGGGTGAGGTGCGCAGCCACCCCACGCAGCGCCTGCGGCCGAGTGGCTCCCGGCACTCCGCAGAGCATGGCCTGCAGACAGGGAATTCCCGGCACCTGTTTTCAGGACCAAGAGAAACCTCTGATTCACAGCTGGAATGCCAGACTTCCGTGTTCCTTGGCTTCTCGCGGGCAGCCTCCCCTCTCCGTTCACACTTTATCTTCTGCTACTTGCTCTCCTGTTTTCGCAACATCCCTCACACGTGCTTAGATGCTCTGTTTTATTTCTTTCTTCATTCCATGTATATTCCCTGAGACTTACTGCCCCTATTTTCCTTGGTCCTGGCCATGTCCAGTTGAAAAGTATAGAAAATGTAATCCCTGAAGTTTTTATTCTTTTTTCTGTATCCCAGTCTGAACAATTCTAACCCGAATCTTTTCTCAGTTGGCCTGTCTTCCTTTATTTAACATGATTTAATTTCATTCAAGATTTTGCTAACTCTGTCTGCTGAGTAAGCTCTTACCCCAGTTAAACTTGCTGACCTAGGGCGGGATTCACCTCTGCTCTCTGCAGATCCACAAAACTGCATGTCTGCTGTCCTTGTAAAGCCAGCCGAGGTGTGAACTTGGGAATCTTTGTTTCCACCCATGCACCCCGGCCCCCAAGCCCCTCTCCTTCAGGCTCAGCCAGCAGCCCATCAGGAGCAAGCCAGCCGAGAGGGGCTGAGTCAGGCAGGCCCCTTTGGTGGGTGACACCACCAGCCCTGGACACCACCGATGAGCACAGCTGCATTACACATATCCCCGGGCGGAGTGACGAGGGAACCCTGTGTAGGAAACGGTCGATTCAGCCCAGTCCATCCCGGCTTCGCCCCCCGGAACCCTGCCCTGAGGAGCCACCTCCGTCCCGCAGACCGCAGCAGGCAGAGCTGCCCGGGGCCCGCACCCCTCTCGCTGCCCTCGGGCAGGCAGTGGTGATGGGCAGGCCATGACCTACCCCCGTCCCCAACACAGGGCCGTTCGTAGGCCACACATTGGCTGTTTTGCCGTCCTTGCTGCCTCGCCCTCCTCCAGCCCACAGCGCTGTCACTACTGCCTCGGATTTAGCAGCAGCGAAGAAGGGGAGGTGGACTACGTGTGGGTAAGCGAGCCAGCAGGAGTACAGAGTGGGTCACCAGCATACTGTGCGCATTCAGGGACTGGGAGAAATTACGGCGGGTCAGCTTTAGCACGGTATCTCCTGCTCCTGCAAACAGCTGCATTTCACCGATAGGTTTATCTGACTGTAAATAACAGCCAGGTGATTCAGCTACTATTTGGCTTAACATAATATTAGTGTTTAGTAATGTAGACAGGGGTGCAGTCTTACCACTGACCTCTGTTACCTATTTGGGAGAATCACACCAGGAATTTAGTCTGAACTTATTTTGGTACAACGTATTAAGGTGAAAGAAGATTATGGGGAAGATATGCTGAGAAGTGTGACTGGGTTTTCTTTTTGGGTCTCTGATATAACATTTTTTCCCAAGTAGTCAAAGGAACACCTTACTTTAGGAACTGAACTTTCTTCATGCCCGCATGGCTAATTTATTGTGATCCTTCCTCTTAAAAGTGTGCAAATGAAAAAGCAAAGTCTGTCTCACACCTTTGCTTACCCTGCTTGCACATGCTTGTTTTTTCTAATTTCTGAACAGCAATATCCGTTGTCTCCCACTAGCCTCCTACGTGATAACTGATCAAACAGAGCTACGGAAAATGAAGTGCATGGAGAAGACGGGGATCAGCCTAACAAGAGAGCTCATGTGGTGGTGGGGAGTGCGGCTGGCGACGGTGCAGCAGCTCCTGGACCTGCTGCAAGGACTGCAGCTCTACCGAGCGGCCCAAGTCATCCTGGACTGTGAGTAGCTGCCCCTGCCTCCCGCGGGGAGCCTGTGCTGTGCTCGGAACATCCAGACCCACTCCCGCACATCTCTCCGGTCCCTCTGGTTCATCATCCCACCTTTGCAGTGGGCATCTTTGATGCTTTGAGAGGTGCCAGGGAGACTGACTGTGCTCTGAACCAGGGGTCGTACTTTCATGCATCAGACAGGGTTTCAAAATGGAGCTTCATAATGAATGCTTTAATTTTCCAGATATTCTTGCTTCTCCCCAAAATTTTGTCATTATACTCTAATTGCCAACAAATTCAGAGTGGAAAAACATGTAATCAGTTTTGCCTATGCAGCCTGCTTTCCTGCACCATAAGAAAAAGTTTACGAGAAGGAGGAATGGTTTATCAGCTACCTACATTACTATTTCTTTATCCTGCTTCATATTTTCTCTACTCCTATCCTATGTTCTCCTGATCCCTCCATAAATTAAACTGTAGTTTTTTCTACCTCTTTGCATATGATTCATCTCACCTATCTCCAGTTTGCTCTATTTCAGATTTATCTTTTTGAGGTAGGATGATCAGAGTTCGAACTCAGACTGCCTAGTTAGGGTAAACAATTGCCTTACAAGAATCACAACGCTTTTTAATATAATTCTCCTTTCCATTTTTCTCCATTGAAAATTATGTTTAAATTGCAGCTGTCCATTTTTGTAAGCCAAATTGTACCTTAATCCAGTTGTGCCACAAAATCTGTTGAACCCTGGACAACATACTGTCTTTCTGTGTTGAGTTGCCCCAAAAAGTTGGGAGTGGACCACATTCCCCTTTTCCCATATATTCCCACCCAAAATCTACTTTCTGGAAATCGGACGTTTGTATGAATTTTGCCAGTTCTCCACAGAGAATTGCTAGAAATAAAAACTACAGATTTTTGTTACGTGGCTAGAACTGCTTAGAGAAGTCCTGCCCAGGTGCAGATGGGAAGTGGTCAGAGCTTACAAGGCGTACGCTACCACAGGCAGAAAATGTGCGGGAGCACCGTCTGCTCTTCACATTCCATGACGTGGAAACTGCCAAAACGGGTGGGTTTGGGTTCCATCATGTGCGGCCGTTGCGAAACAGCAGCCTGCCTCACAGGGCAGGGCTGCCAGCAGGCAGAGGTGCTGCGGGCATTCACTGCACCTCAGCTAGAGGCATATTTCATGGAAAGTCCAGTCATGCATCATGGGTTTCTTGCCACACCATTTCTTTGTGTAGCACTGCTGTGTTTCTGTAGTTCCCTGGCATTAGCGTGACTTTTAACCTTCACTTTGGTATGGCAGAAAAAAATCTTTAACGGCGGTATTCTAAATTTCTCTTTTTTTTAAAAAAAAAAAGGAATATGAAGTACTACATCACAAGCAACCTTCAAGCAAATTCTGTCTTAGTACATCAAACACAATTACAGACCCTAACGAGAGCGTTGCTCAGTTAATGCAACTGATTTTGGCATCACCCATATGCAGTCTTTTGATTTAGCAGATCCACTTTCTGACTGAATTCAGTCACGGCATTCAGCATAGGACACTGTAACAACTCTTACTCCTCATTCCTCAGCAAAGCAAGCTACAGGAAAGTGAACTCGAGTCTGTTTTAATCTGTCTATCAGTAATTCAATTGTTACTTTACTCACAGTGACTGTGACTTTGGAGGTCCAGTCTGAGTGGACAGGATTGAAAACAAAATCTTGATTTTTAAATATATATTTTTTAATCTACACATTGAATAAATCTGGTCTGGATATCACCAATGCAGTAAGTGTGGCTCCTGATAATGGTATTGTTATGGATACTCTGGAGTAGAGGGTGACTTCCATGATGTGCTGACGCTTTTGCTCTGTGCCTGTTCAGTATTCCTAGTCCAGTTCCAGTTGATTCCTAGTCCATAAAGAGAGTTTCTGGGTGCTCTTGTATAATGCAGTATAACCTACCACACCTTAAACTCTAATTAGTTACAGACCTTGCCTTCTCTCCCTGTCAGACCGCATTCTGGGGCCCACCTTTGTTTACAGCTGCCTTATTTCAGTGTATTCTTTTACAGAGTTCATTGACATTTCTGTAATGCCACTTTATAGATTGTGATTTAATAAAAAAAACCCTGCACTCTGGTTCTGAGAAGCATAAAAACTGAAAAATTACTGAATGTTTTCACTACTACATAATAGTAGCAACTATTTTCTACATAATTTTTATCTGTCGTGGAAAAGGCTGGTTTTGTTCAGTTAGGTAGGATGACTTTTCTTTCCCATGGGGGTAAACTTTGCCATTTTTGCAAAAGCTGAGTTCAAAGAGCTTAGAAAAATTCCTTGTTATGACAACTGAGATGCTGCTGCTTTTACCCCAAGGTGGAGGGTTTTCTCTTATCTCACAGACCATTAAAACAAGACCACGAGTAGATTTCAAACTGAGATTAGTTCAGCACATTGCAGTGGTGACTCACTCCAACAGAAGCTTCACGTGCCTAGTTTCAGAGAGCTGTTGCTTGCAAGCCACCACATTGTGGGATTCAAGCTGATCTATAGCGTGTTCAGTAAAACAAGCCCCTGGACACCCAGGGGCCGTGCAGTTGATCTCTGATCCTTAGGCCTGGTCTTGGGTACAAAAGCCAGAATATAGCACTGGGTTGAATCCCGAGAGGCAGCATTTTAAAGCCCATCTTAAAGCCCATGGTAACTTTGCGTACACAAGAACCAAGTAAGATTTGTCTCTCTGATAATGTAAAATGCAAAGAATCAGCCTTCCACCCCAAGAGCAGCTTCCAGCAACATTGCCATTAAAAAGAAAAATACCACACAGACAAAAATAATCACCATCGCTGCACAGAAACATTTATCCTCCTTATGTTTGTCTGAATGGTTTTCTTTTAACTGGTATGTAAATAATCACTGTAGCTTGCACAATAGGCACCTGACTTCAGCCTCTGGTGCAAGAGGCGATTACCTGTTTTCGCTTGTGCTTCTGTGATTTACTTTTTTTTCTTTTTTGAGCTTTCTCAAAAACATTTCTGAGACTTTTTGGACTTCACTTGCCACAAGCTGCAAAACCTGAGGGTTTTCCCCCTGTTATAAATAAAACCCAATCAAATTCCTCCAGGCAGGAGGAGTACGCTTTGTGATTTCTAAGGACAAGCTTAGTTTCTAAAAATTGTAGTTGCCTGATGCAAGTAAACAGGGGCCTTTATAATGATTTCTGCAGGCTAGATAGTAAAAAGGGAAAGTAAATACTGAGAGATCATGGCAAGAAATGGACATACTCAATTCAGCTCATTAAAACACTGAACTGATGTAGTAGATCTAGCACACCTTTGTTTCTCTGATTTCCTTTGTGGCAAGGGTGAACAGCAATATTGGACTGTTCCATGAAGGGCTTCATGAGGAGTTAGAAATGATTTTGCTTTGACTCTGAATTCTGCAAAGCAATATGAAGGCTAGATAAAGAGGGTTTAAAAGAACATGGAAGAGACATGTCCTGCGGATTGATCAATTTTTATTTATGTTTCTGGATTATCAATATTAATTTTTGTCCTAGATCAGTTCAAATGCAATAAATTGCAAAACTACAATGAAATGATCTTTTTAAAAAAACTTCTTATAGTTATCTTTTATACTGAAGTCCATAGCAAAACTTCGTATTAGTTTTAAGTGCCAGGAAGTCTGGACTATTTTGTTGTTCTGCCATGTGGAAGCAGTTAATGTTTTCTGGAATTAACCCAATACGGACATTCCAGTGTGTGCTCAGTCATAAGCAGAAGTGATTTCTAGCAGGATCTTTTTAGGTTTATACAAATCTTTGAAGTTTTACCCTCTGCTTCTGCTTTTTTATCTGTATCTGAGTATGCTTACTCAGGTGATTGCTCTTGGGCAGATATGGAGAGTACATTGCTTGTTCTATAGGGCACTTTAGAAACTAAGTGGTTCTTACATCACCATCACCCTATTCATTCTGACTTAAAGGAATCGGATGCAACACACGGGTAGATGTTTTGCTGGCAGATTACTTCCAGGAAAGTTCCCCCTCCCTCCAACAATTTCTTGCATTACTTTAGTCCCACTTTGGAATGTCCATAATAATAACTTTTTCTTTTGTCACTGCTTTAGCTTCAGTAGTGACCTGATGTGCAGGAAGTTGCAAAATTCATGAAAAACCCTGAAAAATAGGTTGAAAGAGGGAAGTGATTCTAAATGTAGAGATTTCTAGGTTAAAGTACAGGAGGGAAATGCCAACGACTGCAGAATACAGGGGCTGTCAGTTTTGACTAAGGGCTTGCGACTGTTTGATAGCTAATTTAAAAAACCTGTAAAATTTGAGATTTCATAGCATTCTGACACAGTAGTAAGGAAATATACCTGATTCTTCTGAGTTTTCATTTGGAGACCTAGTTTCATTCAAACCTGCATTCACAGGTGACATTGAATAAAGTGGGTACAAACCACAAACAGAGGTCAAAGGAAAAATCTTGCTTGACATGAACATGCCAACTTCTACCATTATTGCTTTTCATATCCTCCCACTCTTCAAACCTTGGTGCACTGAAACTGTCATAGCTTGTCTTCTCTTCAACAGTTCTACTGAATCTTGGTTTAGTATGAGGAGCACAGATTATAAATGAAACATACCGCTTCCTGTTTTTTCAGATACTCCCAATGCTTTGTTTGTACAAAAAAAAGAACACAAAGCTATTGTCTGATTTCAACTGCAGACAGAGGCCTGCGGCTTTTGACTCCAAGATCACCACCATGCCTAAGATACAAAGCGCATAAAACAGCATGACAAAACCCCCTTCTATCAATACTTGTGCTTATTTTCTTTTATACAAACATAAAACATTAATTTAGATTTTGAAGAAAATGCTAAATGTATGCTGATAAAAAGTGCCAGGTAGAAACAAACATTTAGAACTACAATCAGGAAAATGTTGTTATCAGGCAGTAGAAAGTCCTTACATCATCCCTAGTGCACACTGGGCATTTCCATTTCGACCTCAGTTTTAAACGTATTCATGGATAAGAATTCAGCTGCTTCTTCAGGAGATTTTGACAGCCTTGTATATCACAGTATCTTGAATTTTCTTGCTTTATTTTTTTCCCATCCTAACTATAGCCTAATCCTAATCTAATTCTATTAATTCCCTCTGAGATGTACATACTCCTCAAGTCCCTGTATGCTGAAAGCATTTTTGGACTTCTTTTTATCAGACTTCAAGTTGCTTCTTCAGGCCTGATTCTGAGATTTTGCCAGGCTGTATACAACACAGGATCTTTTAGAGCTGTAGTGAATCAGTAATTCAGCCTTTAATTTTTCCTTATATATCAGTAAGTCTTGACTTTTGACCATTTTTATGTTTTCCCTAGATTCCTTCCAGTTTGTTTCTTTCTGTTCATACGTGAAAGTATGATTCTTCATTGCAAATAGTTCTGTACGGGAAAGTGTTTTCTGGGAATGAGCATAGTCATGACACTAAAACCACACAACTGAAAATAGTTCTAAAATATTTACCTGACTAAAACCAATACAATCCTGTCAAACCTCCCCTCAGTGCCATGACAATTAACAAAGAACTAGACTCCGCCTTTAGGCTGGGAGATATTTGTGATTTGAGATCATTGGCTGAAGGATGTTACATAGAAAATGACAAAATAAATATACTGTTATTGCTAATTCCTATTGTAAGAGACTGTGTATCTTTTGCGTTGTCATCACTGATCTTTTGTTTGAAGCTATCACTTATTAATTTTTAGTAGTAGTTAATATCATTAATATGGTTTGAATTTAAATACCAATAGTATTCCAGCAATTTAACAATAAATTACTTGAATGTTCTTTTTAATCTTCATGTTCATTTACAGTCTGTTTTCCTGACTAGGATTATTTCCTGATAAGAACTGATTAGAGCCAGACTCTGTTTTCCCTGGCAATATTAATCTTTCCTTTGTTCTCTTTTGAAGGGGTATCAGCCTCTGATATTGCCAAGTCTGAAAAAGAAGAGCTGGTAGAGCCACCTAAACAGGAGAACATATCTTTAACTCCTACAGAAAACAAAAATAGAGAGAGAGAAAATGAGATAAGTCTGTTGCCATCACCAGACTCTTCACATCTGGGGGTACCACCAGCAGGCAGTAAGTAAAGCAACAGATTCTGAATTTGCTTTAATATTGAAAGGACCATATAGACAAGACTGCTTCCCGTTCGCTTTCAGTATAGTGTAATGAATATATTGCTCTTCAAAATGGTCACATTTCAATATTTGCCTTCTTCCTAGCACTGTTGTCTCCTGAGCTGTTTATTCCTAACTTTAGCACACAGCCTCCTGTTCCTCCTTCCTATAGCTTTCTTGGCTTTGAGAGATGCTGGCTGTATCTATCCTGTGGGATCTCAAGACGTTTCCCAGGTCTCTGTGAACACCCTGGTCCCATCCTGGCTCCATGCTAAGACTAGATCGGTGCCTGCATTTCCTGCCCCATGTCCCTCTCTCCACGCGAAATAAATCTAGGCTAGGAGAGAGCCGTGCAGGCCGTCAGCAGGCCCCTCTGCTTGGGAAATGGAGGGTGCAGAACCACAGAACATACTGAGGAGAGCATCTGCCCGGCGGTACAGACACGGGGAGCTCGCTCTATGTCCCTGAGCCAGGACTAGAGAGATCTGCGTAGTCATCTTGCAAAGAGGAACCAGGAAAATAGCTTCCTATCTTCACACAATATTTCACATTTTGACAGCTTGTCACAGATTATCCCTGGTTAGGAAATTCTACAAAATACCCTAGACCTTCATAACTAGTCACAGGCTGTGGTATTACAAAAATAAGGTGTATTTTCAATGCTGCTATTTCAGTTTCAGGTGCTGTTTCTGAAGGAGCCTTGTTTTCGCTCCCTTCTCCGCCACCTCCCCCAAGAGATCTTTTGAAATCCTTACAGTCAATTCCTCCTGTCTCATCAAGTGTGAAGGTAAATCCCTTTAGTACTCATTGCTCATAACAATGAAAAGTTGTCTTTATGACATTCTGTGTTTTTTCAATTAAAGTTTATCCCTCTACTTGTATAAAATACAGATCTAGTGAAAAAGTGGGGCTTGATTATGACTTGTTTGGACTGAATACAAAACTCTTCCAAAATAACATGGTTCAAGAGTATCAGCCAGAAAAGAAGACTGCTACAAAGAATGCAGTAGTTTCAGAGTTTATTGAGAGGGAGTTGTTTTGTTTTCTCAAGTCTGGAGCGAATTAAGGTCATGAAAGCTGCATGATTAGGCTACAGTGGAACTGGAGTAACAATTGGCATTAGGACTTGCCACACTGGAAGGAACAAATTATTGTGCAACCAATGCCAGATGCTTCAGAAGTAGGTGTGACGTTTCTACCAGAACATAAATATATTATGAGGGACCTTATTTTCTGATCCAACTGTTTCTTAATATAAACCCACCCATAAAGATATATGTTTTTTGTAACTTAAACTAACATCACTTCAAATAAATATATGGACTTTTAAACAAAACTAAGTCTGTTTTCCAGGAAAGGGAGAAATGCAAATTGGTAACTGTTTTCACGTCTCTTCTACAACGCAAAATATTTACATCAGCAAAACACATCAGGACAGGTATTACAAAGGGAAACCCTAATGAGTAATTGCACGGTACCTTTCACAATTTCTTTCAGCAATCACAGTGATTGCTTATATCATGGAAAATATGACACATGAAAGTAGGAAAAAACATATGAATTTTCATGAGATAAACTTGTTTCTTCTACAAATGTGTAGCCTTGCAGCTCTTCTACTCCTCAGCAGGAGACAATGACTGATCTCCCCAGCGGGAGTCTTTTGTGGACCCAGAGGGAAGTTACTAATGCCACAAATGGTTTCAGTGACAAGAGTCGAATTTGCGAAGGTACTTTTGCGGATGTCTACAAAGGTCAGAGGAACAACGTAGTGTATGTCATCAAAAGACTCAAAGAGGCAAGTACTCCACTTTTTCTTTGAAAAGGGTATGGTATTAGAATCTCTTGAACATTGGAAGTTGTTGTTTAATGCTGTATGGGCAAGGAACCAGAACAGCTACACAAGAGGAGAGGTAGAAAAGAAATTATGTAAAGTACGTAAACCTAGATTCAGCAAACACATATGAGAGATATTTTACTCATGTGAGTAGTTTTACCAACTCTATCCATGTGAGTAGCCTGCAATGCAGCTACCTGCATTGATGATTGGATCAGAAGTGTCTTTACATTTGTTTTTGTTCTAATTTTCAATTAATTGTTGCCTTTGACACAAAGTTGTCATCAGTGATACTTGCCTATTTTCTAAAGTAGTTTGTCATCTAAGACTAAAAGGTCTGTATAAATGCAACATCTTAATAATCATTATGACATTCTACTGCATGTTTTCTTTTTTCAGACGGAATGCACAAGCCCAAATTCCACACAAAGATTCTTTCATACAGAAGTACAGATTTGTTTTCGGTAAGTGGCTGGCTTTCAAACGCGCTCTGTGCGTATCCTGCATGTGGCTGCTGCCCGTGTGTTCAGCTGCAGACTGACGTGTCTGTCCGCCAGGCACTGTGCTGTTCTGGGGACAAGGGCGTCGTGCCCTGCCTTTGCAGCAGCCCTGGGGAAGCAGCATGCCTCCCGCTGATGCTGCAGCTCTCTGAGGAGCAAACGCATCCACCCTGACAGCCCTTGCGATGGTGAGGCAGCGGTGCCTTCTGGAGCTTTGTCTCCCTCCCGCCTGCCCAGAAGCGGGCTGCGCTGTAACGACCGCTCTCCCTGCTGCTAGGTTAGTTAGCCTTCCGCATGCTGCTCAGGGCCATTCTGTGCTTCCAGCTGCAGGACACAACTGGATTTAGGAATTTGTTCCAGCTCAGGAATGTATTTTTCTGTGTGGTTCTTACTTCATTTGCAAATGATTGTTGATCTGTGCCTGCAGGTGTTGTCATGTCAACATTTTGCAGCTGCTGGGTTTCTCAGTAGAAACTGGATTGCACTGTCTGATATATCCATATCTGCCTAATGGATCACTACAAAACAAACTTCAGTGTCAAGTAAGCAAATAATCTGGGCCTATTATCTATCTGTGATTACAAATCCTGTCCTGTTATTGTATGAAAAGCAATTACATTTCTTTGAATTATGAGAAACAGCCCAAAAAAACCCCAAACGTGCCCAAATATCTTGACTGCAAGCACTACAAGGGCTGCAGCTCTTTTCCAGTTTTTCTACCGCAAAACAGATCTGGTCAACAGGAAGTTTCTGCTGTGCAGCCCTGAGATTTTTGAAGTAATAAGGAATCTGTAAAACGTGTCTATTCACATTGTAGTATTTAATTGGATTTGGGAATATGTTTCTGTAGAGTCCATCACCATACTCACTGGCATAATGTGCTATGAAGTTTTACACGGCTTAAGAGGGAACGGTTTGAGATGTTCACACCTACTGAAAGAGCATTTGCAGAGAAGATCATAGGGCAGAGAAACATCAGAAAAGCAGTCCATCAAAACCAGCACTATGCCTCAGAAATGGCCAGCACTTGATGCTTTAGACAAGCATGATCCTTGCTGTATCCACATCTCTCTACGTCCTATGGCAGGCAAAATGTGCAGCACAATATGTAAGAACAGGTTCCTTCCCTGGCCTACAAATCATCAGGTGCTGCCTTGGAACAGACTTTTGATTTAGGTTAGCAGGAGTTTTGCTTGGGTCTTTAGTGGGACTAAAACTAACTCTTTGGCTTTCAGAACTACTACTGTCTTACAATTCTCCATTCTATAAAATACCATTTTTTCCTCACTTCCTTGCAGGATGATTCTGCTCCCCTGACCTGGGAGACACGAATTAGCATTTCTATTGGACTCATCCAAGCTGTAGAGTATTTGCATAATTTTGGAATTCTTCATGGGAATATCAAAAGGTGAGGGGTTTGGCATAGCAGCACTTCCTTGGTCACTTGTTAATTCCAGGATATCTTTAACAATAATGGCTGAAAGCTTCTGTAATTTTGAAATCCATTTGCAGTATCTTTCTGCTATCTCTTGTTCTGTAGGGTGTTTACCGTTTTATGCTTAATTTGTCTCTCTTTTCTAAATGAGGAAAGTATATTCTTTTGAAGTAATTTTTGGAGTGGTTGTTCTTCCCTCTCTCCCTTTCTGCCATTCTTTATCCTTTCATTTGTACACAACAGGCCAAATGCTGGAAACGTTCAGTGCTTAACTTTAAAAGTATAAAACTGAAATTCTTTACCTCAAGTTAAAGTAATTACTTAAAGAATATTGTTATTTGTCCTTCTTTATCACAGCTCAAATGTCCTGTTGGATGAAAATTTTACACCAAAGGTTGGACATTCAGGTCTGCGATTGTATTCTGCTGATAAAAAGTCAGAATATGCCGTGATGAAAACCAAAGTCCTGCAAGCTTCTCTTACTTATCTGCCAGAAGATTTTATCAGACATGGGCAGTTAACAGAAAAAGTTGATATATTTAGCTGTGGTGTGGTACGTTGCCTTTTTTTCATGTCGTGTTGCATTCTTTGGTGCTTCTATACAGGAAAATGGATGTAAGAGCATGTTCCTCATACAGCTGTTTTGCCAGCAATTTCGTATCATAGTTGCTGACTATATAATGTGTTGAAATCCTGGTTTTAATTATGTTCACACTCCAAATATACTTCATTTTGTGGCAAAGTGAGGTGAATCTTTTGAACAACAAACAAAATTGTTTCTTGGCGCAAAAAAATTATTACGGATGATCGTCTTTAAAAAAAAAAAAAGAGTAGCAGAAAGACTGCAGTTAGATTCTCAGAATTCTTGCAGTTTGCCACAAGAAATGCTACAAACATCACCTCTTCATCTGTAATTTCAACTAAAACAACTGATAGTCTGTGATGTCACCTGTCTCCAGGTGTTTCCAGTTCAATAGGAATTTATTCTGTTCAGTGTGATTTCTCATCTAGATTTAGAATTACTTTCTTCTCATCCTTTGTTTCAACAATATCTACTGTACCGAACTATAAAATTTGGACTTGGCTCTGGAGGTAGATCTAAAGTGTCGTAAAGATTGCCCAGATCTGGCATTGTTAAGCCGTCTGAAGTAAAAATATAATTTCAAAATGCCCTGGCAGTTCACTGTTTCTTTAGTTACAAAACTTATTTTAAAAAGAGAATTAATTCTGAACTAATTGTTTTATCTTTCAAATATACTTTCTAGGTCTTAGCAGAGATACTGACAGGGGTTAAGGCACTGGATGAAGGAAGACAGCCTATTTATCTGGTAAGAAAAAGCAAGAATAGTGAATGCCAACACAAGTGAATGGGGTTGCTGTCATAAAATAAATTTATATTTTATATAAATACAGTTTGTTATTTGCAGTCTGCTGTACATATCCTGAAGTAGGGATGTTTAGAAGCCCTATCCTGGTTCCATTAACATCAATAGTCTACCTGCCTTTAGATAGAAGCAGAATATATATATTTCCATTTCACATGCCGCACTCATGAGTGCTGGCCCAATTATATTAGGAGATACTCCAGAATAATTGGTGTTTAAATACATGCTTATTTAAGGGACAAGGCTTTGTGCTGAAATGCTGCTGCATTTTTTTTATGTGCCAGAAAGAGGTGTTATGAGCCAAACTGAGTAGGCGGTAACTGCAGTTGCTTATGATCATGTTTATCAGGCGTTCATGTATTGCACTAGCGTCTGGAATTTATATCCTGGCCAATTTGCCCAAGCTGTGATTAGAACTACACAAACTACTTTCACAGGCAACCAGAACTGGCCAGGCTCACTGAATGCCATTAACACTGTCTTCATGAAAACAGACCCCACCTCTGTTCCTTCTCTGGAGATATGCTCCTTCTGATTTGCCATCTTCTTGAAGCCTTTGACGGGAAAACAATAGTATTCTTGCTTATTATTTCCACGCAATTCAGCAATGTTCAAAAGGGTTCAGAAAATAAAAGATCCTAGGCTTCTTCTTTAACAAATGTTTGAAGTCCTGTGCAAGAATGCGGCTATAATGTGTTGATTATTTTTCATTCCTATAAATGGGCATAAGCCTGGAAGAGCTGGGTCTGCTTTAGTGAATTTGGCATCGGACACATGCAGAGAAAACCGCTGGCCTTTTCTCTCCTGTGAAAACAAACATTTCCGTCAGTTGCATGAATGGAGATTCCTGAAGCTTTTAGGTCTTTAAACGAGCCATTAAGGCACAATAATAATAAATACATTGCAAGACTCATATCATTCTAAGTTATTCACATAGAAATAAACGTTTGTGTTAATTTTGCCCTCGCTAATCTATCTGTTTCCTTTGAACAGAAAGATATGATTGCTGATGAAATTCAAACAGCAAAAGAAAGATCACACTCCAAAGCAAAGGATTTTGAAAAGCTAGCTGCGAAGGAGATATGCTGTAAATATCTAGACAGGAAAGCAGGACACTTGCTGGAAGAGGTGGCTATTTATTTTGCCTCAGCCATCTGCCTTTGTCTGAGAAAGAAGAATTCTAACACAGCAGAGGTAATATTTTAAATACATGACCAAGATTTTAGTCTTCTTGACAGCAAGGTCTAAAGCTACAATATTTATGCCTTACTTATTTTTGGGAGTGGTGACATAGTAGAATATGTATAAGCAGGGGTACAGGAATTATTCTGCATTCACAGATTTTGTTGTTAAAAACAGGTGCTTGAAATTATGGAAATGGCTGAAAATAAATTAAGAGAGCATTACATCTGTGGAAGCAGCACTTCTGGATTCTCCATGAACACTCCGGAAGAAACTGATGATGAGACAACTAATGTCAGCATGGACGTGCCTTCTGTGGGGGAGAATAAAGAGGACAGCACACAGGCTGTGATCCTGACAAGTGCCAATTCATGCACACTTTTAACAGGAGTTGTGTCACCTGATATTTACTGCGGACAAATGTCAAGGGTCCCTTGTGAATCAGATGAATCAAGCAGTTTTATATGGAATCCTTCAGGAAGATCTACAGATGAGCCATCCAGCAACAGCTGTAACAATTCAGAAAATATTGCAGCCTCTGATTTCAGGATAAAGCAGGGAAAACCTGCAAATGTACTCCAGGAAAGAAATGCAGCATGCACCAAGAGTGATGATGTCTTGGAAACAGCGTCTACTGCACCGAGCACCTTTCAACAGAAAAATGAGGACCTTGACTCTTCATGTTCTTCACCAGGTAAATCTAGATAAATCTGCAGGGCACACGCAGAACATTCAAAAGCAGATGATCAAGCTGTTTGGGCAAAACTGCCCATGTTCCTGTTATGATAACCAAAGTCTTCATAAAAGTGCTCTAGTATTATAATACTAGGGACAACTTAATCTCTTCTCCAGAATTGCTTAGGTTCGTCTTCCTACTTCTGAACACGTTTCAGTAAATCTTTTATCCTTGGTTATGATTTTACCAATAAATCTACAAAATGTTTTCTGGTTTTCTATCAGATTTGTTTGCTAAGCCAGTTCTGTTGGGGTTTTTAAATTAAAAATTATCGTCTATTCTTTAAACAATAGATGGATTTTTTCCTCAATATTTGGGTTTTTTTGTTTTTCAGCGTTAGCCAGAGAGACATCTTGGAAAATAAAGATAAATGATAAAAAAAAGAAGCTCATGGAAAATATTTTGCTCTATGAAGAAGACAAATTAAACAGTTCTGAACTTTTTGAATCATAAATTGGATGGATTTATTAGCAGTGGCCAGCTCAGAAGAAGAAATAAGGACTGTCTCCTCATTAGAAAGGCGCTAAAAGTCTACCTTTCATGTAAAGTTAAGTAGCAGGTTTGGATCAGAAACATTAGCCCGGGCTGAAGACAACAAAAGTGATCACACTGAGAAGAAACAGAAAATATCTGTTCTAAAGTGGATGAAAGTACAATGCCACTCTGTAAACAGAAATGCCTTCTTCCTTTTTGTCTGCAGTGTACAAAGACATGGCAAACACAATTGCCAAAATAATTTATGATCCTTTTGCAGTGTATTTCAGAAAGTATCTACATATAATATATTGTCTTATTAAAAAACAGAGAAGTTACAGGGTGAGCCCTGATCCGCAACCAGTTAGCAATACCCTTTATTGTTAGCCCATTGTGTACAAACAGACAGAAATCTTCAAGAGACTGGAGAAGGTTTCAGTTTTCAAACAAATCTACCCTATTCCCTATAATCTTAATCCACATACTCAAAAACACTGCATTACCAGAGAGGGGAATTTTTATTCAAGTTCTCAGATGTATTCTACGTGACCCAGTCTCAGTTTGGATTGCACTGGATGTAGTTGTAAGTAAGTAATTTAAGACATATTAGTCTGTCTACTCTATGAGCTGCTCTACTACATACATACATATGACACCATTTGAAGTCTAACCTTTAAGTTTCACTGTCAGGAGCTCTAAGACAGTGTTTAATACTTCACAAGAGTATTTTTGGAAGTTAGGTTTTTCTAAGTGTCCTTTACGTGTTGGTAAGGTTTCTCATTGTGTTTCACATGGTTACTGTTGTATATTTTGGATTAGGGACAAGCTGTTAATTTTAAATATCTTTAATTTTGTCACGTGTCACTTGAAATTTGATTCGTTATATTTATTTTGGCAATGGGTTAAAGAATCAGTGAAAGATGAGCTAGTAAGTGGACCTGTTCATGGTGCCACGTTCGCCACGTATTCTCAGAGAGGAATCGTTTTGTGTGTCTCTTGGCTTACCCAGCATTAGCAGCCTTGGGTTGAGCCTCGGTGAGCTCTCTTAAAACAAAAAAAATAGAATCTTGTATGCGGTCATATTTATTATGAAGTGAAAGCCCCCTTAGAAAACGTCACTTTTATTGTTATGACTATTTATTATTAGTAATATTGTTAGCATATTGTTACTCTTGTGCAGCCTAAGGAAATACAAGTTTATTATAAAAAAAAGAACTACCAGAACAGGGAGTTCAGCTTACAGACAGTGACTGCTGCCCCTGTAGCATAGGTAATAGGGCCTGATGTACAGAAATGGCTGAAATTCACAATGGAGTTCAGGGAATATTAAAAAAACACACAAATTTATGTTGTAATTCTTTTCACTGGTGTTGTGTAATGGTATTGTTTTTCTAGTTTTACATGAAGGACTCTCAGTAAGGCTCATATATCTTCTATATTCGTACAGTACCTAGTTCATTGTAGGTACTATTATGAGAAAGTAAAAGCAGTTTAACTAAAGACCTGAGTATTAGAATCATCTCCACATTTATCAAATTGATTTCTACACTAAAAACTGGTAAAATTCCTTAACTGTAAGTGCCTTGGATATTGTCTATGTATTTGCCAGTGTCAGGTTTTTTTGTTTTACCACAATCAAACAAAGAAAACATTGGTACTGATATAAGAAATATTGAGTATATTCAGATTGGTCAATAACTGCTTAATTCTACATGAGATATAATTCAGATACTTCATGGTGCTGAAAATTTAATATTAATTGTTTCTCGTGGGTATATTTTAGAAGATCCATGGAAAATACCTCGGGTCTCCTCCAGGACGAAATGCACGTAGATACACCCCAGAGCCGAATGGAAAACTTAAGGTTTTTTTAATTGAGAAACATAATTTAGACACAGTTCTGTTTCACAAAAAATGCTTTAAAGGTTTTGTTCTCCTGTAGTCACAAAATGGAATTGTTATTCTTTGCCTTGTTCCATGTTAATTTTAAAATACTCTGAGGTGATATACATGTTTTTGTAGAGTCACATACAAAAGACACTGCGTAGTCTTACAATAATGGTACTCTGTTACATGACGTGGCTATAATGTATATTGTACTCTCAACTTGACAAATTTATATTTGACCATTTACTAATAAATTTGTGAATAAAAAAATGAAAAAAATAATTTCTTTATAGCCTGCTTTTTCATTATTTATGGCACAGAAAAATGTGTCTCAATCCACCCTATTTAGGTAAATTTGTGTTCGCAAGAAAGCAGCTGAAGATCTCTTTGCACATACTTAATCATCAGTAATTATTAGTACAAACATGTTTATTCAGTCTTCACTCACTGTTAAGTAGCTGATTTTTTCCTTTGAGGTGTCCCTAGAGAAAAATTTCCCTCTAAAATTAATAATCACAAGGATTACTGAGCTGCAACTGACATTTAGTGTTGTTTAGATGCACAATCTATAGTATACTTTATCCTTATGACATTGTAGCTCTTTGTCAAAAATGAAGGACAACTCTGCTTTTTTTAATCCATGAATGCGAGATTAAGGGCACAGAATATAAATTTCTAAAAAATATAGTTGTTATAGAACCACAGAGCTGTGCAAGTAAAACTGATTTGGAGATCAGCATTTCCCAAAAGTGCTGTTAAAACCTAGAGGCTGAACATCATCCTGTATTGTTGATTAACGGTAAGAATTATCAATTCATTGACACATTATTCTATTTGTTCTTGTATGTTTAATTTTAATAATGTGAATAAACACAAACATGGAAATATCATGTCTGCTAGCAAAACTAAGAAGGCATTTAAATATGGAGAGTGTGAAGAAACCTGCATTACACAGTTTTTGAAGTTACTCATTGATATGTAACAAACTAGCAAGTTTTTCTGTAACCATTGACTGCATCTTATGTATCCTTCGTAGTAAAAAATTTTTGTATCTCAAAACGAAATGTCCATGCTATAAAATATACAGCTTCCAACATTTGCTAGGGTACTTTTTATTTCAAGCAACAGTGAGAGAGATGCATTTCATAACATCTGATGAATCACATTTCCTGGTGCTATTTCTCACGCAGTTGCTGCTGCTTGTCAAAGTAAATGGCAAATTTCCCTAAACTGAAAGACCGGACTACACCTTGAAGCATTCCAGTGAAGTGAGTGTACGCAGACAACCCAGCCACACATGCCATTGACCCAGACACATTAAGTAGAATCTTTTTGTCTTTACAACTCGAACCTGCAGTTGAAAAATTTAAGTAAGTATTTCAAGATACGATTCCTACAGGACAATATTATCAATCAGAGAAAACAACTACAGTATTATCTATGCAAAGGTGTTGACTCTTTCACAAACCGTAAGGTGCTCATAGTGTGCTTCTCCTGTCTTCAGCCAGGGGTGCATAACCCTAACCCAGCCGTGCACGCCAGGCTGCTCAGAGGGGGAGCAGGGAGCTGTGGAGCCCCACAGAGAAACCAGGGCACGACAGGGTGCTCAGAGGGGGAGCAGGGAGCTGTGGAGCCCCACAGAGAAACCAGGGCACGACAGGGTGCTCAGAGGGGGAGCAGGGAGCTGTGGAGCCCCCCACAGAAACCCGTGCTTGCCTTTGCGGGAGCGCGCGTTTGACAGGCGGGGAAAGGCGAAAAGCAAGCGGAAAGAGAAACCGGCAGGACTGAGTCTCGGCTGCCGTGATTCGTGCAGCACGGGCCCTGTGGCTTCTCCAGCACTCCCAAGTGACACAAATACCTTTTTTTTTCCTCTCGTTAAGTGCTCTAATGAACACAGCCTGTCCTGCTGAGAAAAGGCTCGCTGCCAGAGCCCGCAGCAGACCCCAGGCCGCTCCCCGAGCGCCTTCTCCGTGCTCCCCGCGGCAGCGGCTGGAGGCGGCGCCCTCACAGCTGCGGGCCGGGCCCAGAGCCCCGGGCGCCGTGGGTCCCGCAGCCCACCCTACCCCACCGCACCGCGTATCTCTGCCCGTCCTGCCGCCACTGACCCCGTCTTGCCGAGCGGTCCGAACCAGGCGCAAGCGGCCCGGCGGCGGGCGGGCGGGCGTGCGGGCGGGCGGCGATG